>OHII01000206.1_pt1 | contig 36278 bp, 34 predicted proteins | sample 1568341 | NCBI WGS metagenome assembly OHII01 (sample SAMEA3879548, study PRJEB24766) | human gut metagenome | biome: human-associated habitat; feature: feces | place: USA | collected 1985/1987
TTGCATGTTTGGTTTATTTGCTTTGATTTATAATTATCAAGCATAATAATTATTGGGGGATTTGTCAAGTGTTTTTTGGTAGGACGGGTAGAAGCGCTGTTAGTAAGACGGGTATAAGAGCCTCCTTAGCAGACATACTGATTACCTCCTCCACAAACGCACGCTCCAGTCAGGCCTGTTGTACAATATTAGAATGGTAAACATTGATATTGTCATACCAAAGAACAGACCGACTCCTTTTACCTTTCCTTCATACCGCTCTTTCTGCTGCCCAAACAAATATCCCAGTATCACTGCTGCACAATATCCCATCAAGCTCCCCCATGTATTGTGAAGCACATCATCAAACTCGCCTAATCCTCTATCCAAAAGGACCTGGGACACCTCGATGGCCGCTGAAAAAACAAATCCCATCATGGCTGCTTTCTTCCAGTCCGGCTTTTGGAGGATGGCAGTTAGAAAAAATCCAAAAGGCATAAACAGTGCAATATTTCCTAAAATCAAATACCAATAATAGCCTGAATGTTCACTCCAGGCGCGTTTTATGGTCCAGAAAAGGCGGAGTTCTATGTCTCCCTGTCCGGCCTCGCGATACAATGTGGCATATAGAATGACAGCAATGGAGAGAAGGAATAGAAAACGGTATGAGTATTTGTGGATATGGTACATGGCACCTCCTATATTGCTCAAGCCTTAAGATTAATAATACTTCTCCGCATAATAATAATCTTCTAATCTATGACTCTCCAAACCATCTTATTTACCACCCCTGTGTAACTTTGGATAATCTTAACTACTTTTGTACTGACATTTTCCTCCACATAATCCGGCACTGGGATACCATAATCACAGTCCAACTGCATCTGCACAGCAGTGTCCACTGCCTGAAGTAACGATCTTTCATCAATACCCGCTAACACAAAGCAAGCCTTATCCAAAGCTTCAGGACGCTCTGTTGAGGTACGGATACACACAGCCGGTATGGGGTGCCCTATACTTGTAAAGAAGCTACTCTCCTCCGGCAGTGTACCTGAGTCTGAAACAACAGCAAAAGCATTCATCTGCAGATGGTTATAGTCATGAAATCCAAGGGGCTCATGCTGTATCACACGTTTGTCCAATTGAAACCCTGTAGCGTCAATACGGTTTCTTGAACGGGGATGACAAGAATATAGTATCGGCATATCGTATTTCTCTGCCATCTTATTAATTGCTGTAAACAAAGAAAGGAAGTTCTTCTCTGTGTCAATGTTTTCTTCTCTGTGCGCAGAAAGTAAAATATACTTCTGCGGTTCCAGTCCCAATTTTTCCAAAATATCTGACTTTTCAATCTCCGGCAGGTTCTGACGCAGTACCTCCGCCATCGGCGAACCGGTCACATAGACACGCTCCTTCGGCAGTCCGCACTCATGTAAATATTTACGAGCGTGTTCGCTGTAAGCCAAGTTCACATCGGAAATAATGTCCACGATCCGGCGGTTTGTTTCCTCCGGCAGACATTCATCTTTACAGCGGTTTCCTGCTTCCATATGAAAGATTGGGATATGCAGGCGCTTTGCTGCAATCGCTGACAGGCAAGAATTGGTGTCGCCCAATATCAAGAGCGCCTCCGGCTTAATCTGGTTCATCAGTTTGTAGGAGCAGTTAATGATATTGCCAATGGTCGCACCGAGATCGTCCCCAACGGCATCCATATAAACTTCCGGATTCTCAATCTTCAGATTCTCAAAGAAAATCCCATTCAAATTATAATCATAATTCTGCCCGGTATGAGCCAGTATTACGTCAAAATATTTACGGCACTTATCAATTACCGCGGCAAGACGGATAATTTCCGGACGAGTACCTACAATAATAAGAAGTTTTAGCTTTCCATTATCTCTAAAATGAATATCCGAATAATCGGTCTTTACGGCAAATTTTTCACTCATCGTTTTCTTTCTCCCTCTACACTGGCTCATAAAATGTGTCTGGTTTTTCTGGATTAAATATTTCATTACAAGTCATCACGGTTACCAGATTCTCCTTATCGGACAAATTGATAATGTTATGCGTCCAGCCTGGGATCATGTGGACTGCTTCAATCTTATCGCCGCTAACTTCAAACTCCACTTTTTCACCTGTATGGATATTCCGCTCCTGAATCAGCCCATGGCCTGCCACTACGATAAACAACTCCCATTTGGAGTTGTGCCAGTGCTGTCCTTTCGTGATTCCCGGTTTGCTGATATTAATGCTGACCTGGCCACAGTCTGCTGTATGTAGCAGTTCAGTAAAGCTTCCTCGAGCGTCACAGTTCATTTTTAGCTCATATTTAAACTTTTCTACCGGTAGGTAGGTCATATACAGGCTGTACAGTTTCTTTGCAAAACTTCCAACCGGCATTTTGGGCATCAGTAACGTCTTAGGCTGCTCCTTAAACTGCATCAACAGATCAACAATCTCTCCCAACGTAACCTTATGTGTTATTGGCACACAACAAAAACGTCCATTGGCATCCAGAATCGTCTCCACACCGTCAAACTCGCAATGCTGCTCTTTTCCCTCAAGAAGGTCAAGCATACCATCTACCAGATCATCAATATAGAGAAGTTCTAATTCTGTATTCCGGTCGTTTACTATAAATTTCTCATCATTGGCCACTGCCCAACAAAATGTAGACACCGCCGAATTATATTTGGGACGACTATGCCCCATCAGATTTGGGAAGCGATAGACTGCCACCTTTGCACCGGTTTCTTCGGCATAATTAAAGAACAGTTCCTCCCCCGCATTCTTACTTCTGCCGTATTCACTATTTTCGAAGCGTCCAGCAAGAGTAGCCTGAATAGAAGAAGAAAGCATGATAGCTGCTTTGTTATTATGCTTTTTCAAATTAATCAGCAGGTCAGAGGCAAAGCCAAAGTTACCCTTCATAAAATCTTCTGGGTTCTCTGGGCGATTCACACCGGCGAGGTTGAATACAAAGTCAGCCTTTTGGCAATATTCTTCCAACTCCTCCAGTGTAGAGTCTAAATCATACTCATAAATTTCTTCAACATGGAGGTTGGGCCTGGTTCTGTTTTTGTTATCACGGATATTTCTTAGGTTGTCGCAAAGGGCGGTTCCCACCATTCCCCTTGCGCCAGTAATCAATATATTCAATTGTATTTCTCTTTCCTTTCCTTGGACTTATTAATATTATTTTTATTATGTGGCTTAGTACATTTTAGAAAATCAAACACAATTTCTTACAATCACTTAAATCTTCTTTTATTAACAAACGCATACGCAAAATGAACCACCCAAAAGCAGGTTTCAACTGGCAGCAGAAAATCTAAAATAGCTGCAATTTTTGGCCCTTTACGTTTTAAGGTTTTTTTATAAAAGGGTAAGGATAATACCCTATTTCCTTCAATCTGCGAAAATTCTCCCTTACAAACATCTCTTCTGTGCATTTTGCCAAACAAGCGCAAACATTTTCATGCGAAAGAAGAAGTTTTGCTTTCAAAACACTTCCTTTTCTGTATGTTCCTGTATTCCAGTAACTATAATATGCATCCAACATAGTTATCATGCTCTGATAATATTTCTGCATTCGTTTCTCTGCTTTTTGGTGCATAAGAGAAGTGTTTCTCTGACGATATAAATATCAAACAGCTTCTGTCTTTATTATTTTAGGAAAACATTGTTCAATTTCATAATAATAAAGTATCCTCTTGCACAATCATATTCTCTCGAAAATGCAATCTGTCATTTACTAAAAAACCAGGCCTGCACATTTCCTTTCCCAAATCATCTGTAGGAAGAATGAGTTCTTTTGTTTTAGCAAATCTAATAGATTCTACTTGGTATGTATTGCTGAACCGAAGTGAAAAAGACTCTTCAACTCTCACATAGTTTCCCAATATTACGTTTGCCCTTTCGCGTTCCGCGCATTCAAAAAAACGTTTACCCCCACCCCCCACCCAATGGACATAGTAAATCATCAGGGTCAATAAACCAAATATACTTTTCCTTCGCAAGTTCTAATGTACAGTTTCTTGTGTAAGAGACACCTCGATTGCTATCGTTTTTAAAACAAAAGCACGAATTATTCTGTGCGCAGATCTTATTTAATATCTGCCATGAGTCATCAGTGCTACAGTCATCCACACATATTCCAATATACTAAGAAACATTATATACCGGTAAACAAAATGTTCTGTCTGTCAAAGTTTCCTCGGTCTTTTCAACTTTGTCAAGTATTTCGTTGCCCATGTTTCCTTCCACCACACCATTGTATTGACTACACTCGTATATCTGTGGATAATTATGACCACCTTATCACTGACATTTTCACCCACATAATCCGGAACAGGAATGCCCAAATCACACTTCTTATTCATCTCTATAGCTACATCAACTATTTGCGTTAGCTTTTCGTCAATGCCGGGAGGAATAAATCTAGCATTGTCCAATGCTTCCGGACTCTTACACCGGTTTGGATGTAGGGAGTGTAACCATGGTATCCCAGCACCTCAGCCATTAAGGAACCACTAACCATAAGGGCATTCTCTGATAGGCACTCGTCCTTGCCGAGAGGGCCTGATATCATATGGAAGATTGGACTATACATAAGCTTTGCCCCAATGGCTAATTAACAGAAGTTGCCCTCCACTCTATTAAGTACACCTTCCATTAAAATCGCACACTATCCTTGTCCTCTGCTAATCTGTCTTGAATGTATTCCAACTTAAAAATGGTGTCAATGGTCTCCTGCAAATTCAGTCTATGGGTATTGTTACTATTGAACTCAATCAGAGTGTTTCTCGCCTCATCGCCTTCCTTGAAATACTTATCGTAATTCAATCCACGGTTATCCGCTGGAACACGATAGAATCCCCCCATATCCACAGCTTTAGCACATTCTTCGTTGGTTAACAAGGTCTCATACATTTTCTCGCCGTGACGAATTCCGATGACCTTGATATCCTCTTTCTTACCGCCAAATAGTTCACACACTGCCTCTGCCTGTGTCTGGATAGTACAAGCTGGTGCTTTCTTAATCAGAAGATCTCCGTTTTCACCACGCTTGAAAGCAAAGAGTACCAGATCGACTGCTTCTTCCAAGCTCATTATAAATCTGGTCATATTCGGTTCTGTCACGGTAACCGGATTACCCGCCTTGATCTGATCAATCCAAAGTGGAATAACCGAACCACGGCTGCACATAACATTACCATAGCGAGTGCAGCAAATCTTAGTTTTACCGGACATTCTGGATTTCGCAATGGCCACCTTTTCCTCTATGCCTTTGGTCATGCCCATGGAATTTATAGGATACGCAGCTTTATCCGTAGACAGACAGATCACACACTCAACACCTTCCTCGATAGCAGCAGTCAGGACATTATCTGTACCCATGACATTGGTTCGCACCGCTTCCATAGGAAAAAACTCGCAGGAGGGAACCTGTTTCAGAGCTGCTGCATGGAAAACATAGTCTACGCCATGCATAGCAGCTCTCACAGACTGCAAATCACGCACATCACCTAAATAGAATTTAATTTTATCCGCCACAGCTGGCATCCTAACCTGAAAATCGTGGCGCATATCGTCTTGCTTCTTCTCGTCACGAGAAAAAATGCGGATTTCTCCGATCTCAGACTGTAAGAAGCGTTTAAGTACCGCTTTGCCAAAAGAACCGGTTCCTCCGGTTATCATTAAGGTTTTTCCTGTAAATAAAGACATTTTTTATATCCATTCCTTTCGCTTCGCTCAGGCACAAAACGTAATGAAAATGTTTTCCTGAGCTTACTTTTTCGTTATAATTCTTCTTTGTAGGGAACTCGGTATACTACAAATCACGGGGAGGTGAGTGGGCTGTCTGGCTTGCCGGATAACCGTATTTTTATATGTGTAGTCTGTCTTTTCAGGCACAAATAAGTGTGATTCCAATCACGAAATCTTATCTCTGTTTAAACAACTTCGTTTATGGCCTAGACAGTCAGTCAATGTCGTCTCTCCCTACAATCTTTAGAGAACCTTACCAGTTCTGAAAGGAGTCCCTATGGCTTTAAAAATCGTGTACAAAATCTGTTGTGGCATGGATGTCCACAAGACTTTTGTTATCGCCTGCATTGCTTCTACTGACAAGCAGGGCGTTACTTCTTACGAGGGCCACCGTTTTTCTACCTACACGAAGGGTCTGAAAGATTTGTTACAATGGCTACTCGCCCCCAACTGCAAGGATATCTGTATGGAATCTACTGGTAAATACTGGCTCCCTATTTATAACATCCTTGAAAAGGATTGTTCCATCGTCCTTGCTCATCCGAACTATGTTAAGGCTATCCATGGAAAGAAAACTGACAAGAAAGATGCCAAATGGATTGCTGACCTGTTTAAGCATGACCTTGTTACCGGAAGCTTTATGCCACCTGCTGACATCCGCCAGCCCCGTGATCTTATGCGTTACCGTTTCAAACTGACCTGCTTCAAATCAAGCGAAAAGAATCGTTTGCAGAACTGTCTCACGGTTTCCAATATCCAGTTGGGAAACGTTGTTTCGGACACCTTCGGCAAATCTGCTCAGGCTATACTGGATAAAATTTTAGAAAACCCGGAAGATACTTCCTTTGACCTTGAACCCCTTGTTTTCAAAAGTTTGAAAAAGAAACTTCCTGTACTGCGTGATGCCATTGACGGTTATATCACACCGAAACGGGCGGGTAAACTCAAGATAATCAAAGCTCATTATAAAAGCCTTGAATCCCGGAAAGCAGAGCTTGAAGAACTCATTCTTGCGCTCGCCACTCCCTATCAGCAGGAACTTGCCATTCTTCAAACCGCTCCTGGTATCCGCAATGAGTTCACTGCTATCGGAATCCTTTCCGAAATCGGTACCAATATGGAGGCTTTTTCTTCGGCGAAACACCTATGCTCATGGGCTGGTCTTACTCCAACCAACAATGAAAGTGCAGGGAAGAAAAAATCTGTCCGGGTTTCCAAAGCCGGATGCTATATCAAACCGCTTTTAGTACAGTGCGCTAACGCTGTTGTGCAAAGCTCAAAGCATCCTGAAATGCGTAACCGTTATCTGCGTCTCAAGAAACGTCGCGGTCACAAGAAAGCAATCATTGCAATCGCAAGAATGCTTCTTAGCGCATTATACCACATGTTGAAGAACGAAGAAAACTATAATGCAGAACTTTACAGGAAATCCAACCTGCCTCCGGTTGACCGTGAAATAACGGTAGAACAGGCGATCCTTATGGCAAAAAATCAAGGTTATAAAATCAAGTCAGCAACTGCATAACCTTAAATTCTCAATATTCAATTTTTAAAGCAGCCACCGAAAGATGGCTTATTTGTTGTACGCTTAAGGTATTGGATAACCTCTACTTCTCATTTTTAATCTTATCTCCACCCCCACGTTCGTATCTTGTTAAATATAAATTGTTTTACATATTATTCAGTAGCCTTGTTTGGCAAAAATATCACAAAAATAATCTATACTTTTTAGTAGTTTAAGCTAATTGTCTAGCAGAACAGCAAAGACAGGTACATCAAATTTTTGATTTTTCCTCATATTTTTAAATAATTTCCCGCATAAAAACCACTGTATCCAAAAAATCGGTTCAATTGATATCAATGCAAACATCCAATTTAAAATATCATTTTTTAAAGATTGCTTTTTATCAATCCGAAAGTTGCACCAATCAATGCCAAACGGATATAGCTTTCTTTCCTTTAGTATAGCTAAAATTTCACCAACTAACTTCTTATCATTACAATACAAGCACAAATCTCTGCAAAAAGCTTGCATTGCTCGAGTATATGCAAAAGCCATTCTTACCTTAGAATGTGAATCTGAAAGGTATTCTTGATTCTTTTTATATTCAATTGCTAATCGCAGCATACAATAAGCATGATAAGCTGCATTTATCTTATGCAATGCTGACGTTTGCCTTTGATAATAATAGTAACATATATCCTCAATTAAAATTTGGTTTCTACATATTAATTTTACTCTTGACAGGAATAACGTATCCTCCGAATATCTCATATCTTCATCAAATAGAAAGCCATTATCACTTATCATTTTTTTGGAAAACCACCTACACCAAACACTACCAGAATAACTTTTCTTTGATGTTCCATATCCCCCCTCCACAAGCTTTACATCATTAATAATATCAATCGTTTTATTTTCGTATTCAGTAACCTGACGAAATGAGAATAATACGCAATCAGGATATTCCGATTGTTTTGCAAGTGCGTCTCCAATTGCACCAACGCTACCTTCTGCAATCCAATCATCAGAATCCACAAACCAGATATATTTTCCTTTAGCTACTGACATACCGCAATTTCGTGCTGAGGAAACACCATTATTGCTTTTGCTAATAACTGTAATTAAACCATATTTCAATGCGTATGCTTTTATAATTTCCAGAGAACTATCTGTAGAACCGTCATCTACACATATGACCTCGTATTTATGTTTTGAATTTTTCATCTGTTGTGCTGTGCAAGACTCCAAGCAACGCGCTATATATTCCTGTACATTATAAACGGGAATAATTATTGACACTAATAAATCATCTGTATTCTTATTTTCATATAAATTCTTATTCATTTTATACAATCCACCTGTCTAAAAACAAAAATAATACTTTTGTATACTGCATTCTATTATATTTCTAACACTAAAATCGCAACGAGGAATTAACTTCTAATTTACTTTACTTATTTTATTTTTTCTTAATAATAGACTTCTAATATACAACATTGATTCTGTTTTACGGTACACGAAATACAGCGAAGCACTTGTAATTACGAGCACAACAACCATCATTATTATAAAACTAAAAACAGATAATCCCCCTAGAGCTCTGAGTAAATTGCTTATAAAAATACACATTATACTGACAGCAACTGTGAGAAGAAACTTTTTCAAATAATCAACAATGTAAAAAAGGAAATTCTCTTTAAACCAATATTTATATAGTGTATATGCATCCATCCAGATTCTTCCGCACAAAAAGGACATCAATGTACCGATAAATACTCCATTAAGTCCGAGGCCTGTAAACTTGACCAATATTATAGAAATCGACAAATTCACAACACCCTCAGCGATAGGACGAAAGCGATTAATATAATACAAATCGCCCCTTGCACCCATAAAATTAGAGATACTGTTATTATTTAATGTAATATATAAATTTATAATACATATATATATCGTTATTATTGGTAGTAAATAATCTTTCCCCAGCCATAATTCTATAAAGCAATTAGATAGAGCCGCTAACCCAACGCACGCAATTGTACTCACCATATGATTAATTGTCTGCAAAATATTGAAAATAAACTTTATTTTTTTTATATCATTCTCATCGCCCGTGGCAAGATTACCAACAGACGAGGTAAGATTAGAAAACAGTGTATACACAAATGTTTCCACACCACTAATGAGCAAAAGATAATTTGAGTACAATCCAACGGTAATTGTACTGATGAAGGAAGAAATCACAATATTATCGGTACTAGTCACAACAGTTTGTCCAATCTTATTTAAAATACCCGCTTTCATATATTTCCATATGTTTTTCTTTTCTTCTTTTTGAAGCGAGACATCTTTAAACTCTTTCAAATATGGATACAACTTATTCACTTTTAGTGAAATAACAATGTTTGATACAAACGTGTTAAAAATGTCCAAAGCAAGGTAAAGAATAAAATCACGTGCAAATATCAATACACCAGCAAGAATAAAAAAGCGAGTGAATTTAAACATTATATTATTTTGATAATTAATATATAGCTTTTGATCAGCAATAATAAGTGTTCTTTTGTATGCAAAAAAATAAGAAAAAGCTGTGTTTCCTATATTCAGCCAATATATAATGTAGATATTTGAAACTTCTTCGGGCAAAGTAATAATCAACTCTAAGAACGGTGTTAAGCAAAAACCAATGACACAAATCAAAATACCTATATTTCGATAAAACTTCCTATATAAATCCATTAAAGCAACTGTTTTAGGCCTATTGCCATCTGCCAATGGTCTATACAGAGAAAAAGCTATCGCTGATCCCAAACCTAAATCCATCAGTGATAATACTGTAAGTATATTAGTAAATACTCCATTTAAACCTAAATATACCGTGCTCAGACAACGAATAAAAATGGTTCGCAAAAAAAACGCCAATAACGTTTCAATTAACTTGCTGATAATTGCATATTCGGAATTTTTTATTGTTTTGCTAATTCTTCCTTCATTCATATGATGTAACCTTTCATAAGATTATTCGCCTCAATTTACTTTCCACCCTCCAAATAAAGGTCTTAACCTTGCTGTTTCTTCCCATAATCTTAAAGAGTTTTTTCTGATATGACCGATTTTCAATTATATATTTTGGATGCTTAATATGTTCAGTATCTATCTCATAAGTTTTCATGTTAAAGATTCTTCGCATACCTTTAGGAACATACTTAATATCAGAAACATTATGCACACTCTCCTCAGAAATACCGACGTTAGAAATCATATTTTTTGTAGGTATAATAGCATAAGCACTGTTGAGATGCATTGCCATCGCATTTAACAGCTCAAATGAGGATATGTTTCCCGTCTTTTTATAATAATTTCTTGTATTCTTTGCTCTTTTTATTTGAAAATTTGCCCATTTCAGAGGATGTATATTTTCACGTATTCTTTTAAGGTTCTCCGGATCATCAAGATAAGCAAAGCTTGTATCCCAATTTTGCCAAGCTCTTTTCCAAGTTGCCCATCCCCATATTGTAGGAGTTTTTGCAAACAAATAATCTTCTTTCACTGTTACTGATGAATCTCGCTCGTGATTCATTCCACAAATCATATGTACTCGTTTGTCATCTTTATATCTTTCAAGAAGTTGTTCGCAGAATGGTAAAAAACTCTGTGAAGGGACACAGTCGTCTTCTAAAAAAATCAGTTTATCTGTATATTGGAATGCCCATTGAAAAGCTGCAAACTGGCTTCTATCGCATCCTAAATTTTTTTCCAAATAAAACTTTCGTACTTTGCAATTCCAATCAACATTTTCAACAATCTTTCGACATTTTTCAATTTTTTCTTGATCTTCACTGTTTCTCGCTCCATCTTGAAACAAAAACAAACTAGAAGGTTTTGCTTTGCGCACACTTTCAAATACTTTCTCTAATGTATCTGGCCTAGTAAAAAACAATATCATTACAGCAACATCACTTTTAAAATTTTCCATTTTTCCTTGTATGATGTTTGCAGAAGCAAAAACACCAATTTTCCTTTCTTTTTATATCGTGGTTCAATACAACTCAGATACTGTGGACTTTTGATCTTTACCCGTAGCCTTGCCTACTTACCTTGGAGTGTATTGCCGCTACGATATCTTCAGATAGCGAAATACTCATTGGACCGTTCAAATTCACAAATGACTATGATGGTTTCTATCTGCAGCTCTCCAAACCGGATCCTCTTGTTCCGGATTTCACATCATAGGTCTTGAGTCAACAGCACACTACGGTGACAACCTTGTCCGTTTCCAAATTACAAGAGACTACAAGGTGTATTTTCTTAATCCCATCAAGACTTCGACTATGCGCAAGAACAACGTACGCAAGATGAATACTGATAAAGTCGACACATTTGTTATTGCCAAAACTCCTATAGTATTTTTTCAAATCCGGCCTGCACTAGATAGCTGTCTATGCCCTCCTAAAAGACACTCCTATGTCAAAGAACATTGCTTCCATGCATATGACTCCTCTCTCCCATCTGCTGGCGAAAAACTCGCGAGGTCATTTCACAAATGAGATGGTGAGGAAATTAAGAGTTCTCGCACAGAAGTCTGTCGGCTTAAACATCAGCTCTTTATCTATCCAGATAACCCAGACTATCGCACAGATTGAGATATTCATTTATAGTTGTTTGAAACAGAGCTTGAAATGGCAAAACTTGTCACCTTCCTGCGCTCTGTCATTATGACCATCCCAGGTATTGGATTTGTGAATGGCGGGATGATCCTGGGCGAAGTTGGTGATATCCACCGCTTTCCTCCCCCAACAAGCTGCTTGCATTTGCTAGCCTAGATTCGACTGTATATCAATCCAGGAACTTCCAGGCCAGGAGAACCAGAATGTCTAAAAGAGGATCTAAAGTTCTTCGCTATACGCTTATGAATGCAGCTCATGATGTTGTAAAGAACAACGCCACATTCAAGGCTTACTACGATGTCAAGAGAGCAAAAGGCCAGTCACACTACACTGCCCTCGGTCACTGTTCTGGTAAACTCGTCAAGATCCATTTGGAAGATGCTCACTGACAATGTTGAATTTAACCTTGAATAGGAGGTCTGCATACCAATATCGATAGATTTTGAAAAATGTACCCTTAGGGAACTAACCTTATTAAAGTTGCCCCTTTTTACCACCGATATAGAAAATAAATTTTTTGCTTAATTAGACTTGACTTTTCATAGCTAGTCTCCTATACTGTCCAAAAAAATCTGTAATTTGTGCCAGCAGTGCTTTGAATCCTATATAAAAACAGGAAAGACAATAAGAATACAACTAATATATATGCTATTTTTTTGCTATTGTCTGAAAAAACTGGTATTATTCTATCCGGTATGGTAACTATAGTACTTGCCGAAAAATAAAACGATATTCTTTCAAATGGCAAAGAAATAAATCGTAATAAGTAAACGATTAAGCCAAGAATTGCCATATTCCATTTCCAATTTTCAATTTCATATTTAATATTATTCTTACGAAAAATCAGCCACATTGAAACAACATATATTATAATATTTATTGCTGGACCTGTAAAATTCCCCCAAGTGCTGGCTGTGCTATAATCACTTCCAGTAAGATCACTTCCCCATAAGAGCAAGCTTGGAATCATCTTTAATAAAATATAATATCCCATTCCATAAAGAATACTGTTTTTCAGTGAAGGTCTAAAATTTACAATATAATACATCGGAAAAAAAACAATAGCTGTTGTATGAAAACTACATGCAAATGTAATTGTGATAAAAAAGTCGAAAACATTTTTTTTCTTTATAAACTCTATTGAGTATAAGCATAAACTTATTGCAATAGCCTGCCGAAAACCAGTAAGTTCAAAAATAAACAAACCTTGAGCCAAATACATCAGCACAGCTAAATAAACATCATTGCTATTCCAGTAGATAAATCTAAATGTAAAATAAACACAAATAAATGCCTCAATAAAGAATATACTTTGTGACCAAGGAAACACTATTGAACAGATTTTATTAAGCAATAGATATCCGGGTTCAATATTTGAATTCAATAACACTTCATTCAATGGTATCATTCTCATTTTTAAATACATACGAGCATAGTTATTAAGATCTCCTCTCATAGATGGGTTAGCATAACGAGCACCCATTACAAATATTATTCCTATACCACTCAGTAATAAAAACAATTTCCTATTCTTATCCGTTAACAGGTTTCCTAAATATCCCTTAACAAGAGTGAGCCATATTAATAATGCAATCCAAACAACCATTACTTTTCCTCCAAGATTTCATGATAAACCTGCAACATATCAAATACATTTTTTTCTCGGTCATGCCATTTTTTAGCTGTTTTAATTGCATTAGTAGATAGCTTTTCTGCCAATATATCATTAGAGAACACTTGCATAATTCTTCCTGCTAAGAACTCAAATTCGCTATAGTCATATAAAAAACCATTTTCTCCATCGTTTATCAGCTCAGGCATTCCTCCTCTAAATGCCGCAATACTTGGTACACCTAGATGCATTGCTTCTCGTAAAGTTGCTGATGCGTTTTCAACTGCAGATGGCACAATAGTAATATTCGATTGAAGCATCAGCTTGATAATACCATGTGCATCTTGATTACCAACAAACACTACATTATCCTCAATACCGAGCCGCTTTATTTCATGCAAAATATATCTTGTATAGCCGCTTGTTGGTACCAACATTCCTTCTTTTACGTTTCCAGCTAGAAAAACAAACTTCACATCTGAATATTGTTTTCTAATAAGCTTTATTACTGGCAATACCATATGCCCGCCTTTCATTGGAACTTGAGTCGACGTGGAAGCATAGACCATATGCCGGGTACAATTTTCAGGTTTCCATTTTGGTGCACTATAAAACTCATTCCGCAAATTATAATTACAACGATAATACCTTAGATGCAGATTGAGCGATTGCATATAAAATTTATCCCAGTCAGTTCTACCGGTAGCAAAATCTACAGACTTGACATATTCTCTTTCGTACTTAACATTTCGTCTAGCAACTATTTTTCTCTCAATCATCCCATTAAAGTGCACATATTCTTGTATGGTACGATACCACAGTAATATCGGCAATGGCAATCCCCCCCAATGATTCTGCGATGTTTTCTCAATAACTCCCTGTATTGTCAATAATTTTTTTTTATTAGGAAATCTTCGAAGATAGGATATCCCATGTGTATATTCTGTACCATTGAAATGAACGATATCAGGAGAAAATTTATTTTCAATTTCTTCCCAGTATTTTACTAACTCAGGGCGATAGAACAACATGGTTTTTCCATTTCCTGGAATACAAAAATATCTAATATTCCCAATTTGTGTATCTACAAAACTCTCACCATTAACACATGCAATTGCAAGTTGAATCTCTGAGCATTCACTAAGTCCCTTAGACAAATCTATTAACCATGTACCGCTTGTACCTGTCTTTCTCCCTAACTCATGTGCCAGCTCTGGCAATAGCATATTCACAATCCATAATACTTTCATTTTCTCCCCTTAACCTAAAACAGAATTCTAACAATACTTGATTTTTTTGAAGCATAAATAATAAGCTGTGAAAATCCCACAACAAGCCCCGCAACTATCATAGCACCAAGATATCTCTTAATGTTAATGAACCCAAATATTCCGGGAAATATGTCAGGTAATACTGTCAAAAATAATCTCTGACTCATAAAAATCAATGTACTCATATTTCGCATCCATCTTGCATATTCTCCATTTGGCAAACGGATTGAAATCAGAAATCCCAAAATGCAGAATACCGTAGGAATCATCATAATAGTCAAATCAATTCCTGTATGCCCTCCCGATATTTTTCGAATCAATAGGGCTTCTGCCAACATCACAAGAGTGCAGCAGCATGATAAACACGCCATAGGTAGGGGATTCATTTTATCCTTATGGGCAACCAGGTATCTGCCAACCAGGATTAACGGAAACGCATAGAATAACCACCCCCTTGCCCCACCGATCCAAAGGTTCTCAAATTCAACAAAACGTGCAAAGCCCGGAAGCTGATAACCTATAAATTGGTACGTGAGAGAAAGTGCTCCGATCATGTAGCACAAAATTCCTAGCGCGTTAACAGCGGCATTCGGTAATCTTTCAGTAAGCCAAAAGGTTAGCAATGTACCGATTGCCAACATTGGCATAAACCAAATTGTATAAAAGGTTGAGTTAAAAACCCATCTCTGAACTTCCCAAATAATATAGCTAACTGAAATAGAACTCCAGTCCCAATACCAAATTGTAAAAATCAGATAGGGAATACTCCACAAAAGATATATTCTATAAATTCTACAAACCTGTTTTTTTACAATACTCCATCGTGCTTCTTTGTTATCAATCCCCTCAAGCTTATTATAAAGAAGAAACCCACTGATGGTCATAAAGAGCGCAACGGCCACCGCATACAAGGAAAGTGCTTCTCCCAATAGACCAGGCAGTGAACCATGCTCGCTAAAATAATGGTAAAAGAGAATCAGAAATGCACACAAAAATTTTCCGATATCAATTCCTGGATACACGGATTTTGTGATTCTACTTCCCATTGCGTTTCCTCCTCTACTTCAAATTTGCCTGTTCGATTATATGAATTAAAATACGATCCATACGCTCCCGTTCATGGTGCTCCACACCACAGTCATATGCCTTCTTTGCATACTCTAAAACTAAGTCTGGGTTATATACCAAATCCATCAATTTCTCTGAAATTTGTTCATAACTGATTGCCGTCACTGCGGAGTCGTATCGATTAAAGTAATCAATCGGTGCAATATCCTTACCTCCGACCGCAAAAATGCACTTTCCGCTTCTCAGATAATCTGTAATCTTGGTAGAGAAGGAAAGTCTGGCTGTGTTCCTGAATTTCTTTTCAAGGCTCTCCACAAAAACAAGAATATCTGCTTCTTTCTGAACCCCATTCACCTGCTCCAGTGTCAAAGCACCTTTAACAGAGCAGCCGTTACGATTCAGCAATTTCTTCTGCTCTTCCGTCAAAGAATCTGTGGTGTAAATATCAAGCATAATCTTAATACCATCTCGATTGATTCCTCCAAAAGCCTCCGCAATTGCTGCCAGAGATTTCCAACGGCCAATAATCAGCTTACCCGTGTATACCATCTTAATCGGATTTCCAACTTGATAAGCCTTAAACGGATCGAAATCAATCCCTTTTGTCATAACTACGCTATCCACCTCCAAAAGCCTGTCATACTCTTCCTTCTGTTTTGGTGAAATTACCATTAGCTTCGTGCTATGTTCAACAATATACTTCACATATTTTCGCAGAATGTGTCGATGAATCAGAGAAATCGGATTTTTATGTACAGACCTGTAGGTGTAATTGTCATCCGCTAAATAGGACACCACAGGTTTTTGAGTACGGCTAATAATATACTTCTGAATTCTTCCCATATATATTGTTGGATAAATCGGAATAAACAGCACATCCGCGTCAAATTCATCAATAAAATGGTCCAGCTCTGTGTTTTTCCATTTTCCAAATTTCCAAACAAATTCTCGGCAGAAAGATAAGAATTCCCTAACATTACCCTTATAGGAGTATATTTTTTGTTCTTCTTTTGCTGATGGATTGTCCAGACTTGAATTAACAGTCTCGTTATGAACTTTCTTTCCAGTCGTAATGCTTCTATTCATTACGCTTCTCATGACAGCATTCTCTGAAATACTGAAAAACTTATTACAAACTGTGGTTTTAGGAAGCGTTGATTTTGTATAAATCTGCGCGATACGATCTGGATTCCAGCATTTAAAAAACTCTATCAACGTATTGATTCCTGTATTATCCCTCCAAGCATTCGTTGTAACAACCAACACCTTCGGTAAAGCTTTCTTCTCCATCTATAACTACCTCAACTTACAAATTATCTTCAATACCATCATCAATGCAGTAAATCCGCCAACTTTATATACTTTATAGAAAGTATTAACTCTCGGATTTATGTGGTAATCCATCAAACCAGCTAATTTTTTCAAATTATTATACTCACTTTTCTTATCAGTATTAGAATACCTTGTATACCCAATAAGCAAATTGCAGTATAATTTCGCTATTGAGTTTAAAAGTGCATTTTTATAGCCGTCTGGCAAATTAGTTCTTTCGATTTCTTTTTTCCAAAACATGATTATTCTAATTGTGTCTGTCAGGTTTTTCATTGTCCAGGATATTGAGGTGGAGCTCTTGTGCTGCCTGTATATAATGTAACTCTTGTCAATGCCAATAATAGAATTTGCTCCAATCAAAACATGGTAATACCACTCTTGATCTTCGCTCAACAGCCCTTCTTTAAATTTAACTCCTCCATCCACCAGGATTTTCCTGCGAATGGCTTTTGTCCAAGGCGCACAGTAAAACGCATCACATTTCACGAGTCTGTTTACATAGTCTCCTATTGTTTCACCCTCTATTGGTGCTGGCATTGAAAAAGTGCAGGCTGTCATTTCATCAGTATCCTCAAAATATTTTCTGAACTTATAACAAATGACATCATATCCCTTTTCTGCCTGTTTTTTTATATCCGCCAGGAGCATTGCATCTTCTATATAGTCGTCACTATCAATATAGACAATGTATTCTCCTGACGCCATATTGGTTCCTGCATTTCGAGCTGATGCGGCTCCTTTCCCTTGTTTTCGGTGAATCACATGAAACCGCGTATCTTCGTCGCAGTATTGGTCACAAATTCTCGGACTATCATCTTTCGATCCATCATTGACCAAAATAACTTCGAAATCCCTGCAAGTTTGCGTCAATATACTATCTATGCATTGTCTCAGATATTTTTCTGAATTGTGGATTGGAATTATAATACTGAAAAACATTTATTCTACCTCATTAACTATACCCATTATCTTTTTCCTTCTATAGCAGATAATATATTCGCTTCACAATACGTCTTTAATCGTACATTAACTTCTTGTGAAATGGCTGCTACGCCCGGCAATATAATAACATTACGAAGTCTTCTGAATCTGTTCGTAACCGGATTGGGGATACGCTCAAACATATCCAGAACCGCGCCGCCAATAGACCTGGTCTTTAGGGCCGCAAAGAGAGCATCTTCCTTGAATACCGCTTTTCGCCCTACATTTACAATCACCGAAGTCTGTTTCATTCTGCTGAGCAACTCTTTGTCAAAAAAACCTTTTGTGCTTTCACTGTCCGGTAAAGTTGAGATTACATAGTCATAGTTTCCAATTTCTTCAGCTAACGCTTTACGTCCGCAAATAACACGATTGAAATAAGGTCTTGTTCTTTCGCTCTGTGCATATCCATCTACAGTCATGTCAAATCCGAAAAGGCGTTTTGCAATTTCTGTCCCTATGCTTCCAGTCCCTAGAATCATGACCTTCTTCGCATATAGTTCCTGGATTTCGATATAATGACGCTGAATCTTTGCGTGGCGATTGTTTGGATTTGAGTGAAGTTTTTTTGCCATAAGCAGCATTCCAAACACAACCGTTTCTGCAATCGGAACACTATATGTACTTCCGGCATTTGCAACTATTACACCTTTATCTTTGAATTCTGCCAGCGGAACACCATCAAATCCAGCACTTGTTAACTGAAATAATTTCAAACCTGGGAAATCCATCTTGTCGGCTTTCATAGCAATTGCTCTTGATCCAGCAATTGCAACGACATCGCTGTTATGATCATAGTCATCCATGGTTTTATATGTGATTTTTGTCACTTGTACATCAGAGGGAAATCCACTATTATCTAGGTCCTTATCTGTTAATACAATTCTCATGATACTTAAGTCCCTCCCTCATTGACTTAAAAGTTTTTCATAGTCTGCTTTCTGGTTTTTAAGCATAATTAGGCGATCATAATATTGCTTTGTTCTTTCATACGCTGCTTGCCCAATCTCCTTCGTCCGTCTTCGATCCGCAATCAACATTTTCATTGCACCAGCAAGATCGTATATATTCTTCGGCTCTACGAGTACACAAGAAATCCCATCCTCCATTACCTCCGAAGCGCCGGGGATTTTTGTAGTAATCATGGCAATCCCCAATGCTCCAGCTTCCTGGAGTACCATTCCAAAACCCTCTCTATAGGTCGGATGAACCAATACATCCATTGCCGAATAGTATTCATTCATCTTCGCCCCGTCAACCATTCCGGTCATAACAACCTGCTCTGATTTTCTCGCCCACTCCAAAATATCAGCCGGAACATCGCAATTATCTTCCATAGAGCCAACAATAAGCAGCTTCGCATCTGACTCCGATTCTGTAATTTTCCGAAATGCTGCCAGTAATTCTGTAAAGCCCTTATCCACCGAAACACGCCCGGCAAAACCATATACAAAAGCTTCATTAGATATACCGTATTGATTGCGAATTGCGGAACGATAGCCTGTCTTTTTTGAAATCTCGTACCTCTGCATATCGACACCAATCGTACCGCCTTTTCCTACAACAATGGCTCTTTCTTCTGGATAAAGCCCTTCTGATACCGCAAATGCCTTATTCATTGGACTGACAGCCCGAATATCTGTTGAATTTCTACATACCACTTTCTCAATAACTTTAAAGATTTTTCGAGACACTCCATCCATTCCAACATAACGAATCCCCCACTGACAATATAATCGGACAGGAACCTTCGCTATTCTAGCTGCAATGCTTGCATAACAGGCAGCGTTCGGTGTGGAATACTGAACCATGTCAAATTTTTCATTCCTAAAGATTTTAATGAAATCAACAATAGACTTTATGCCACTAATGTCTACACCTCTTGCCATATGTACGGGAATATAATGGATATAATTGGGTAATGAAATTTTAAATTCTTCATCATTATCACAAATCAGGGTTACATCATAACCACATTGTTTATGTAAATATTTAGCTGTTTCCACAACAAAAACCTTAAGTGTCAACGACACTGTAGTTATCATGCAAACCTTTTTCATTAATTTAACCTTTTCCTTTTTTATTCGCTGCTATTACCGAAACCTTTTCTCGTATTATATCCAAATTTTTCAGATATTGTTCTTCACTATATTGAGCAACCTCATGCTCCTTCAATCTTATATTTCTTACGCCCTTTACAAAAATAGCTTCAATCTCCATAGGGTCTTTCACAATATTGGCATCGCAGAAACCTCTGGAGAGAATAGCTGCTGTTGAACCAAGATGATAATGTTCTGCAATAATATACTCTGCCGGAAGCATTCCATATCCAACTCGAGCAATTCCACCAAATCCATATTTGATACCTTTTGCTTTCATTTTTTTGCAAAGACTTGCAACTGTGTCATCACAAATCAGTTCAAACATGAAAGCTTTGTGCATAGCAAGGTGTAAATCATTTAGTCCAATATGAATCTCGTCAACTCCTGGAACTTCCAGAATAGAATCAATTTTAGCTGCTGCTTCGGCTGTTTCCACAAGAAGCTGTACCTTTGCTCTGCCATCGACATAGCTCACAAATCTTTTAACATCATCAGCAGTTTTAAACATCGGAAGCATTATTACATCTGCACCTGCTTCAATCGACTGATTAATCTCATCCTCAGAGCCGTAATAATCATCAGTAGCCGTGTGTAACGGATTTACTCTGACCATAAGTTCCGCATTCGTAACAATCGGGCGCATTTTTTTAATATCATCAATAGTATGATGGTTCCTGACCGTATCCATCCCGCCTTGTCTTTCATCTTTGCCTATGTATTCCATATCAATCCAGATACGATCAACTCCTGCTTCCTGTGCAATTTGTGCCGTAATAGGATTATTTGTAATGTACATCAATGTTAATGCCATTGTTTTACTCCATTTCTTTTATATAATGCTTCTTGCCGGAACTCCAAAATAAGTTCCGGCTAAATCAATATTCTTCACTACTATTGATCCAGCACCAATCATGCAGTTGGAACAGATAGAAACATTATTACTGACGGTTGCTCCTGCACCGATCCATGTTCCATTTCCCACAGAGACAGTCCCGCACAAATGGCTCCCCACCGCAATATGTACATAATCGCCCACTTCACAATCATGATCTACGCACGAACAGGTGTTGATGATGCAGCCCTTTCCTATCCTTGCTCCCGGATTGATTACGGTGCCAGCCATAACTACAGTTCCTGTACCTATTACTATATCTTCTGCAACAACTGCATCCGGATGAATGAGTATAATCAGTTTTTCATCTGGAATGGATTCCTGTATCCGCCTCCGAACACTTGCATTGCCAATCCCGACGATTACATCAGCATCTATCATTCCAGCTTCGGCACTTTTCCCTATGACCGGATAACCTCCGCATTCATGGATATTCTCATCATCGTCTAAAAAAACGATCTCACTGTAACCATTCTTTCTTGCAATATCTGCAACTACCCTTCCGTGACCACTCGCACCGATAATTGCCAATTTTCTCATATCTTTACCTCCGTATTGTCTTTTAATTCAGCAATTTCTGTACCCTTAAATTCTTCCATGGTTGCGCAGGTTTCAGAATTTATCCCTTCTCGTTTCAATACAGTCCATACGGTCCTAAAGATGATTATCCAATCACCAAGAAATGTAATGCGGTCTACATACTTCACATCCAAATCAAACTTTTCTTCCCAGCTTATAAAATTTCTTCCATTTACCTGTGCCAACCCGGTAAAGCCCGGTCTGACCTCATGCCGTCTAGCCTGATGCTCATTGTAGAGGGGAAGATATTTAGGCAAAAGTGGCCGGGGTCCGCAAACCGCCATCCGTCCGGACAGAATGGCCCCCAATTCCGGCAGTTCATCCAGCGACGTAGAACGAAGCAGTTTTCCAAAAGGTGTAAGGCGCTGTTCATCCGGCAGTAACTCCCCATTTTCACCGCTCTCATTGGTCATTGTCCGGAACTTGTACAACTTGAATATCTCTCCATGTAATCCCGGTCTTTCCTGAGCAAACAGGACAGGGGAGCCAATCTTAATCTTTACCAGAATCGCAATCACCAGCATAATAGGACTTAAAACGATACACGCAAGTAATGAACACAGAAAATCCTGAGGACGTTTTATGTACTTTTCATAAAAGCCCTTTTTATGCTCCATATTCTTTAGTCCTCCTACAGCACTTTATTTCGTTGTTTCTTATTTCGAACCAACTGACCCCTACACGCTCTGCGCCAATAATTGCAATGTTAATCTTTATCTCCATGCTTCTTCCTCATTTGTGTTTCAGAGCGTCAGAAGCAACTCCTAACAATCTCAATAATCTGCTCCTGCTCCTCAGCAGTCATTTTGTTATCACTCGGCAGGCACAAACCTCTTTCAAAAATATCCAAACCCACATCCATACAACCGCCTTCGATATAGGCATTCGTTTTGGCTCTTCCATTTCCGTCTCTAGTGATAAACGGATTCATTCGGAAAAGTGGCTGTTCGTGCATCGGCTTCCAGATCGGACGACCTTCTGCATTATACTTAGCCAGAGTTTCCAGAATCTCTGTCGGGCAGCTCTTGCCTGGTTCGCTTATGTAGAGTGCTTTCTGCTCTCCACGAACCTGTTCGCACATGGCATCTTTATCAATCATCATGCAGCTCAACCAAAAATTCGGCTCACTATTATTTTCATCATAAGGATTCATCTGCACAGGAAGGTCTTTCAGACCTTCTTTATATCGCATATAGATGGCTTTCTTTTGTGCGATATGCTCCTCCAAATATGGAATCTGCCCTCGCACAACTCCAGCAATCACATTACTCATGCGGTAGTTATATCCAATCTCCTCATGCTGATACCAAGGAGCTGCTTCCCGACTTTGTGTTGACCACTTGCGTACCTTCTCAGCATCCGCTTTGGAATTGGTCAGGAACATTCCACCGGATGAGCCGGTAATGATCTTATTTCCATTGAAACTGACACAACCATAGTCTCCAAAACTGCCTGTCTGTTTTCCTTTATAAGTAGCGCCCAGGGATTCTGCTGCATCCTCTATGATGGCAGCTCCATGGGCAGTAGCTATCGTTCTTATTTCATCAAGCTTTCCCGGTGTTCCATACAGGTGTGCAACCACGATTACCTTGACATCCGGGTAAATCTGAAATGCTTTTTCCAAAGCCACAGGTGCCATATTCCAGGTGTCGCGCTCGGTATCAATGAAAACAGGAATACCGCCCTCATAGACGATCGGATTCACCGTGGCATCAAACGTAACGTCAGAGCAGAAAACTTTTCGTTGATTCAACGCCCCTTTTCCGATTTCAGGCTGACCATACATAGCTTCGCCCGCAAGCTTCATGGCAAGATGTAGAGATGCTGTTCCTGCCGATAATGCGACTGCATATCGGACACCAACCTTTTCAGCAACCAATCGCTCTACTTCGTTAATATTCTTACCTACCGTAGACATCCAATTTGTTTCATAAGCCTCGGTAACATACTTCAATTCTTCACCGTGCATTGTGGGCGATGATAGCCAAACTTTGTTTTTAAACGGATCAATCAACATTTCTCATTTCTACCTCTCGCATTCAACATTTATCTAATCAGCGGGTTCATATATAAGCTAAAACACGGCAATTAGCCGAGAACGGTAACACTACCACGTCTCGGCTAAGCCACCCTCCATCCCCTATTAAAATTTGCTGCTTATAAGATTGGGTAAAAATAAACAATCAAGAAGCCACTCTGACTTTTCAATCATCCTCAACCTCTATTCCACCCAACCTACACAAATCACTTGAACAAGGTTGACTTACGCCGTGACAACGCTAGAAAAATCAATGTTTTTCTTGGCTGTCCCTATTATGCCGCTATCCCCTTTAATCTCATTAATGAGTTCTGGCAATTCATCTAAAGATGTACTTCTAAGTATTTATACAAACGTTAATACGACACCGTAGCCTCCGGCACCTCCAGCTCCGCAACCTCATCCGACCCATAAACCTTAATACTTCCGCCTGCCCCGGTCTCCCATTTCTGGCCATTGCCGTCAGTCACCTTTGTATTCTTCATCACTTTCCCGGACGCATTCACCAGGCATTTTCCTTCCCCCGGAATGTCGAACACCTCATAGCGGGCAGCCTTATCTGCCTTTTGCAGCTTCCCCTTGTAGTATGCATAACCGTCCTTGATACCTGTAACGCCCTTGCCCTTGATATCAAAGTAATACTGTGAACGGGAGGCGCTGACGCCGTCATCCACCATGGCTTTCCCCACCGTGCATTTCCTGTCCCCATCCTCTGGGCCGCAGTAATAAAAGTCGCCCTTTACCTCAACCAGGCCGTACTGGGCCGCGCCGAACATATCGAAAATATAATACCCGTCGCCGATTTTCTTTATCTCATAGCTGTCCTCGCCGCCGCATACCGGTTTTCCTGTATTATCGAAGTAATACCACTCCTTCTGCCCTGAACCGCTGGCATCCGGAGGGCCCTCTAATTTAAGCCAGGCGCTTTCCACCTTTTCTCCGGGAATATACTTCTTGTCCTTTTCTGTCTCCGTCCGGTAGAAATAGCGGTATCCCTTGATTTCAGGCACGGTACTGCTCATTTTCACCCATCCGGGATACATGATGCCGTAGCTGTCAAAACAATAGGTGACGCCGTCCACATCCTTCTCCTGCTTACCGCCTCCGGAACGTTTCTTCTTTCCTGAGGTCGTGCTGAAATAAAAATAAGCATACTGTCCATGTTCCTGGACATAATCCGCCACATCGGAATTATCCATCCAGCTTTCCGGTATCTCCAGCCACTGCCATCCCGCTGCCCTGGCGCCGTCCTCCGCACAGTAGTAATAGGAACTCTCCTTGTCGTCATCCTCCGGAGTCTCTGTAAGCCAGCCCTTGCGCATAACGCCGGAGGCGTTAAAGCAGTAGTACTTCCCGTCTATCCTATGCCACTTGTCCACGATGACCTTTCCGTCGCTCTCCGCATAGTACCAGTTATTATAATCCGCATTCCTGGAGTCCAGGCCGCTGATGACAAACCATTCCTTTTTCTTCATGGCTCCGTCATCGCCCATATAACGCTTGTCACCGTTATTATCCGTTATCCAGCGTTTCCGGTAGTTCAGCCCGTTTGCATCGAAATAATAAGTCCTTTCCGTTGCTGCCGTATTCTCTGCCGCCCCATGTCCTGCTGCCCCATCCCCGATTGTCTTATATCCGCCCTTTAACACCGCCCCGTTTTCCCCGGCATAGTACCAGCTCTCTGTCACTGCCTTGGTAACGCTGTTGACATTCTCAATCTTGAACCATCCCTTATCCTGAAGCACACCGTCTTCATCCAGGTAATACCGGTCCCCCTTGACGTTGTCTATATACCAGCGTTTCCTGTAATTCAGGCCGTTTGGATCAAAGTAATACCATTTTCCGTCGATGGCTCCCCATCCTCCACGCCACAGTACGCCGTTTGAATCCCCATAGTACCAATTGGTGTATTCCTGGCCGTTGGAGGATGTTCCTGTGATGGAAAACCAGCCCTTCATAAGCTCACCTGTGTCGTCCACATAGTAACGGTTGTCCTCCAGGTTTACCCAGCGCTTCCTGGGAGAATTGCCGTTTTTGTCAAAATAGTAGGTTACGCCGTCCAGCTCATGCCAGCCGTCCGTCAAAAGGGAACCATCCGGCTGGACGTAATACCAGTTCACATAGGGATTCCCCTTGCTGTCCACGTTCTCAGTGGAAAACCAGCCAGGCTCCGGTCTGGCGCCCTCCGCATCCGCGTAATATCGTTTATCCTCTGCCGTAAAAAAAGACGTTCTGGGGGAATTGCCTCCCGGATAGAAGTAATAATACCTTCCTCCCAGCTCATGCCAGCCGTTTACCAGGATTTTCCCGTCAGCCCCGGCATAATACCAGGCCGTGGAAGACTTTCCTGAAGGCAGGCTTGGATTGGATGTGACGCTGAACCATTCATTTTCATAGCGGGAACCGTCCTCCTTTACGCGGTAACGATCTCCCCCTGCATTCACCCAGTTGTTAGTGACAATCAGACCGTTGCCTCCCAGATACCGTGGAGTGCCCTCCGCCCAGGTAACCCACCGGTTTACCACCTTCTTATCATGCTCCATATAAAACCATTGCTGCGCGGTATCCTGCTGCCATCCGTCCGCCCCATATACGGGCATGGCGGATATGACCAGGACCGCTGATGTGCATGTAACCATCTGCATCAATGTTTTCTTTATCTGCATCCGTGTCTTGATCTTCATCCAATCCATTCCTCGCTGTAAACTTCCCTACGGGTTTTATCGTTATCATTCATCCTGGCATAAATCTTGTCCAGATATGGTATGGTGGCAGAGGCCCAGGGGTATTCCGCCATATATGTTCCTGTATAGGCAGTCATATAGGTTTCATTTCCCTTCACAAACTCATATAAATCACATTCAAACCATTCTGTATGAACGGAAAATATACCTCTTTTGTGAATCAGCATTTCTTCACATCCATATTCCTCCAGCGTCTTTCGCAGCCGGTGATAAACCACTCTAATATTTCTCTTGGCTGTGCTCTCCTTAAGGTTTTCATATAAAATATGTACCACCTGCGCCAGAGACACACTTCCTCCTCTTTGATTGATAAGGATAGCCAGAAGTTCCTTGGATTTTTTGCTTGGAAAATAGATTACGCGGCCGTTAACAAATACGTCAAAACCATAGAATGTCTGTATATATACTTTGGGCTTTTCCGGCACACCGGCACCCTCCTTTGCGTGATGTGTTTCAGGAAACTAAATCATGGTATTTCCTTTTTTATTATTGTTGCTTTTTGTTCCATGCTGTATACTGCCATTGCATTATGAAGCGCCATCCTGCTCTTTACCGGAGACCCCGCTCCGGCCTTTGTGTCATATCCGGGCTCCAGCCCGGTTCCTTCTCCATACCCAGGCTCCATTCCGGCGGCAGCCTGTGCCAAAACCTCGTCCTGGTCTGTCATTGCCTCGCCGGTATCCTCCTTTGCCCTATAATGGTACTCCGGCACCAGCTCATGAACCAGCTCCCTGATATTGTCTTTTTCCAGCCATGCGGCTTCATCCAGCTTCCCCAGCCCCCTCTCAAACCGTTGGTAATCCATATCAATGGGCTTCCCAATAAATATCCTTTCATTTCCGGTCCTCTGAAGTCCCTCTTCATCCATGAGAAGCTCCTCGTAAAGCTTTTCTCCCGGCCTCAGCCCTGTAAATTGGATGTCGATATCCCTGTAGGGTTCATAACCGGACAGCCGGATCAGATTCTCGGCCATGTCCAGGATTCGTACTGGTTTTCCCATGTTCAGCACAAATATTTCCCCTCCCATGGCATAGGCGCCGGCCTGCAGCACCAGGCTTACCGCCTCGGGTATGGTCATGAAATACCGTATGATATCCCTGTGGGTCACGGTCACAGGCCCCCCGTTTTCTATCTGTTTCTTAAACAGGGGAATCACGCTTCCATTACTTCCCAGCACATTCCCAAATCGGACCGCCACAAACTCAGTGCCGCTCTTTTGGTTGCACATCTGTATGACCATCTCGCAGAGGCGCTTGCTGGCCCCCATGATGTTGGTGGGATTCACCGCCTTATCCGTGGATATCAGGATGAAACGCCCGGTGCCGTACTGCATGGCTGCCCTGGCGGTCTTATAGGTGCCCAGTACATTGTTCTTGATGGCTTCGTTGGGGCTGTCCTCCATCAGAGGCACATGCTTGTGGGCCGCTGCGTGGTATACAATATCCGGCCTGTATGTGCGAAACAGGTAATCTAAGCGGTTGGTGTTGCGGACGGATCCGATTAGCACCGCCAGATTCAGATCCGGAACATTACGTTTCAGCTCCTGCTGGATTTCATAAGCATTGTTTTCATACATGTCAAATATAATGAGCTGCCTGACCCCATGGCCTGCCAGCTGCCTGCACAGCTCACTTCCTATGGAACCTCCCCCTCCCGTGACAAGGACCACCTTATCCCTTACATAGCCCATGATTTCGTTCAGGTTGACCTGTACGGGTTCCCTTCCCAACAGGTCCTCTATCTCCACCTCTTTAAGCCTGGATATATTTACCTCGCCATTCATCAGCTGATAGACACCGGGCAGATACTTAACCTGGCATCCTGTTTTCTGGCATATGCCCAGAATGTCTTTAATATCATCCACCGGCGCTGAGGGCAGAGCCACATATATGGCGTCTATACTCTTTTTCCTCACAAGCCCGGGTATGTCGTCCCTTGTACCGGCCACCACCACGCCGTCAATGAATCTCCCCTGCTTGTCCCTGTCGTCATCCACGATACATGCCGGGAATCCATGGATTTTCTGGCTGGCCTTCATTTCCCGGATAATAAGGGTTCCTGCCTGGCCTGCGCCTACCACCATTATCTGGGGCGTGGCGTCTTTTTTCCAGGCGCGGTTCATTCTGTTCACAGTCCTCTGAAGTACCTGAAAGCTGATGCGGCCGCATATGGCTGCACCTGTCATCAGGATAAACCACAGGAGATAATAGCTTCTGGGCATCCGCTGCCCGGATATCAATATACCTGCGGGCTGGGCCAGAGCGGCAATGATACAGATTAGAACCACCTCCAGCATCTCCCGGGTTCCGGCGGATCCCCACATGATGGCGTACAGGCGGCCGCCATAAAATAAAAGGGTGACCACCGCCATCTGCAGCAGCCCGTATTTCCATAAGGCATATACATACGATGCTGGTATGCTGCTAAAATTCAAATCAAACCTAAGCCCCAGAGCCAGGCAGGCGCAGATCCATACTGCCGCCATGTCATAGGCCCAGAGCAGGCACATCCTCACCCGCTTACTGCGGGGAAGGTATTTATCCAATATAATTCTATCCCTGTTTTTTACGGTTTCTGCGTTTTTCACATTCACACTCTTCCCTGTTATCAGCGCTTTCGCTGTATCTTAACCGGACATTCATCCGCCCCCTACTTTTTATATACAACAGACAGCGTACCGGAACCCGGCGCATTAAACCACAGCATCTTGGACCCTGCATCCACCCTGGTAGGTTTGATGAGCTGCCATGTTCCTGTCATGTTGTTGTAAAACAGAACTTCCACATCCCCCAGGCCGTCCAGCAGGTTTGGCACATAGAGAGGTACCTCCACCTGCCCTGTCTTCTCTGTGTTGGTGGCTGCATCCTTTGTCATAATTGCATGGGTTCCAACCAGGGCGTTATAACCTGCCAGGTCCAGTCCGGGTACTGCTTCGCTTAAGGGCTTCCCGCTGTTTATGCTGTTGATTGTGTTGACCACAGGCTCAGGCAGACCTGCCACTGCTGCGTTGGCGCCCTGTACAAATTCCAGGGCAGTATCACCTATCACTGCCTGACCCCTGCTGTTGGTCTCCACCGCATGTTCCCCTGCGGTCTGTCCCACCGCTATTCCTACTGCATTGTTTCCCTGTCCGGAACTGGTAACCGTGGAACCTGCCGATGTTCCACCCTTTATTTGGTCCACCTTTTCCCCGATATCATAGCTGCTTCCGTCGCTTCCGCCTCCCACAATGACCGGGCCTGTCCCCGGGCTGTTGGCTGCAAGTATACATGTGGCCTGAGACGCGGTAAGGGCCATTGCCAGCGTAATGATTGCTTTTCTTTTTTTCATAATATCCACCTTTCTTTTCCAACTAAAGGAAATTGCTTCATATCCAGTTTTTTGTTATTCCTTCTCCTGCCCCTTTACCTCCTGTCCTCATTCACGGGGCCTGTAGAACCAATCCAGCACGATTTCCATGATTTCCTCCTGAGCCGGATGATATTCGTCGTAAATAACTGTCTCCACAGCTGTTCCCGGCAGGGTCACCATATCTGTTTCCGTAAAATCCTGGTTCCCTCCTAAAAAATCCAGGGCCATATTCAGATACCGGTCTTTTGTCATGTCCGTTACCATGTACGGTTCTATCTCTTTCATCAAGTCCGGAATAAGGCTGTCGTCCAGCCTTGACTTGTTCCTGGCTGCATCCAGGAATCCCTTGATATATGTTTTCTGGCGTTCCATTCGGACCAGGGCGCTCTGGGCCCTGCCCGTATCCCTGTAGCGCACATATTCCTCTGCCTGTCCTCCCCGCAGGGTAACGGTTTGTCCCTGGACAAAAGCAGGATTTACTGTTTTAAGCTCCGGCTCTTCAATGGTGACGGTGACGCCTCCCACCTTATCATTGGCCAAAGGCAGGACGGACATGCTCACTGCCATGTATCCGTCTATGGACAGCCCCCCCAGCAGACGGCTTACCGCCTCAGTCATGTACCTGCAGCTCTTTTCCCTTCCATCTCCATATGCATATGCCAATGTAAGGTGCTGGATTGAGCTGCCCAACTCGTTCCCGCTTAAATCCGTCAACATGATTTCCGTCATGGTATCCCTGGGAATTACAAGCACCTTTATCCGGTCCCTGGCCGTATCCTGGGCCACCAGGAATATGCCGTCCGCCTGTCCTCCAAAACCTGCCGTCATGGTCTCCTCCAGACTCCCCGGCCTGTCTATTCCCATGCACAGGATGGCCTTTATATATGTATTGCGCCGGTAGCTCTTCCCCTGATATTCCACTCCCCCGTCCGGTTCTGCCGGGGTGTTCCCTGCCTGCACGCGGTGCCACTGCTGCGCCTCACGGGACAATGCCTTTCTTTCCAGATACAACTGACCGGTTCTATAAAGGAACAGTGCAGCCAGAATGAAAACCAGGGCCGCTGCCGCCTGCTGCCATCTCCTGCGGGTATAAAACCTGCCCCTTTTACGGTCCTCATGGGTGATACGACCGGTATTGGTTCCATGACCGCTATGTATCCTGTGATTGCGCTGTTGTGTCATTCTTTATCCGCGCCCCGCTTACGTCATTGACAGGCGGCGCTTTTCCCTCCTCATACCTGCCGTAGTGCCTGCCATATTTTCCATAATACTTGCCGCCGCGCCTGCCGTAATATTTCTCATAGTAGCTGTGTTCGTATCCGCCGCCCACCCGGTTCAGCACAGCTCCCAGGATGCGGCATCCGCTTTTTTCCAGCTGGCTTCTCACTTTCTGGACCAGGCGGTAGCTGATTGCTCCGCTTTCAATGACAATGACCGCCCCGTCGCATTGGCTGGCAATGATGGCTCCGTCTATGATATTGGCCATTGGCGGAGTGTCTATGATAATGTAATCATAGGTTTCCTTGACACTCTCAATCATTGCCTTAAACAGTTCATCCTCCAGCAGTTCAGCCGGATTAGGGGAAAAGGGACCGGAGAGAACCATATCCAGGTTCTCCATGTCCGTCTTATAGCATATCTCCTCCAGACTTTTCTGCCCGCTGAGATACTGGGACAGGCCGTTGGGATTTCCCTTGATTTCATACCGTTTGACCATGACGGACTTGCGGATGTCCGCATCCACCAGCAGTACCTTCTTACCTATGTTTCCAAAGGAGGATGCCAGGGCAAACGCCGTCTCACTTTTTCCCTCGTCAGGCATGGAGCTGGTAAACATGATTGTCTTAAGGCCGCTTCCGCAAAACTGGATATTGGTGCGCAGGGTCTTGATGGCTTCCTCGTAAAAATAATCCTTTCTGCCGGTATTTTTCAGATGTAAAATTCCGTCCATTCCTATTCCCCCTTCCTGTTTTTCTCTGTCCTGCGCCTTTTACGGTCCAGTTTTCTCTTGCTCCGGTTCCGCTGCTGTTCTTTGGCCATACCATCGTCATCCGGGACAGATGCCAGAACGCTCATGCCCAGGTATTTTCCCACATCCTCCTCAGAACGGATTGTGTCGTTCATAATCACCTTAAGGGTTATGACGCCGCAGGCAGCAGCAACACATGCCAGCCCGCCCAGGGCCGCATTTTTCTTAATGCTGGGAGATGCCGGGGATGCCGGCACCACTCCCTGTTCAATGATTTTGGGCGGTACCATTTCCATGATATCCCCTATGTAGTCAGAAGAAGCATTGGCCACCTCGTCTGCAATGGCCTTGGCCCTCACCGGATCTGTATCTGATACAGTCATGTTCAGTATTCTGGTATCTGCCGGATTTGATATACGTATCCTGGCTTTTAACTGGCCGTAAGTCATATTCAGCCCCTGATTTTCTATGACCTGCTCCAGCACCGGCCTGCTGGTAATCATGACGCTGTAATCCTTGGTCAGCTGGCTTCCTATCTGTAAATCTGCCAGCGAAGTCAGGGTAGTCTCTTTGGAAAGGACATACACCATGGCCGTGGATGTGTATACAGGCGTCAATATCAGGCGGCTGTAGGCTCCCGCGCCCAGGCATCCCAACACTGCAGCCAGAATGATTACCCATGCCCTTTTCTTAAATTCAAACAACAATTCCAGGAGGTCTATCTCCATGTCATCTTCTCTGTACCGCTTTTCCATCGTTCTCACATTTCCTTTGTTTAAATTTCCAGGCAGACCATTTACAAAACAGTGTCCCTCAGTATATGCTCCTGGTTTTGCCGGAGAAGGCGCTTCGCCATCCACCCGGCGTCCTGCCCGTTCCTATTCTGCCTCGCCATCCATCTGACAGCCTCCCCCAGCTCTGGGGGACGTATCACTACCCCATGCATATCCGTAGCTATAAAATGAATGTTTCCCCTCAATATCTCCTTTCTGCACCAGGCTGCCCGTCTGTCAAAAAGTCCTCCTCCAAGGCTCCCGGCATTCATCTGCAGATATGCGCCGCACCTGACCAGCTCCATTGTCCTGCCATTCTCCTTAAGGCAGTTATACCGCTCCGCATGGGCGATGACTGGCAGGTAGGATGACTGAACCAGACTGCGGACAGCCCTGAACAGCCGCATATACCCGTCTCCCGGCAGGAACTCCACCAGCACATACCGGCTGCCGGAAAGGGTCAGAACCTTTCCCTGTTCCAGGAAGGACGGCAGTTCCTCAAAGTACTGTACTTCCTGTCCCAGATCTACCATCATATTTTCCGATATGGAAAATGCCGTCTCCCTCAGTTTTTTCATCATTTCCCTCAGGCTATGGGTGTCCTGCCCCGAAACATAATGGGGCGTGGCAATGATATGGGTGATTCCCTGTTCATATGCCCTGCGAAGCATTTCATTTGTTTCCTCCCAATCGGAAGCCCCGTCATCCACCCCGGGCAATATATGGGCATGAATATCAACCCAGCCTTTGGTTCCTCCTTTGTCTGCCAACATCACACCTCTCCTGCATGCTAAAACAGGGAGGTTTTCACCCCCCCCCCCCAGTTTCATATGGTAATTTGCTGTCAACTTCTGTCTTTAATTTTTTTATCATCTCTTATTTTGTTTTCAATCCGGATACTGTCCCATTCCTCCCTGCACCTGTGCTTTACGCTATTCCCCGTTCAGACAATTTTCCTGATACCACAGAATAAACATTCTGTGGTATACAATTCGCTTGTATTTACTTGCAGGTCTAAAAACTCTATACAGTATATCTAAAAAAACAGTAATAGTCAATATACATATTCATGTTTTTCTTCAAAGCACATAAGCCGGAAACAAAAAACAAGGTTTTCCGGCATCTTTGGGTATCCATATTTCGTTTTCAAATCAAGGCTGCGGATTCAAAAAAGTAAATTTTAATTCATTTTATCAGATAGTACCACAGAATGTTTATTCTGTGGTAATTTGTTGATTACCCCAATTTTCAGTTTATTAAGAATTCTTTCGTGCTCTTTTATACTGGCAGCCACATATATACGCGTGGTTTCAATGGAAGAATGGCCCAATATATCTGCCAGGTGGGCTATATTCTTCTCCGCCTCATAAAAACTTCTGGCAAACAGGTGTCGGAAATTATGCGGAAATACCTTATTCTTTTGAACGCCTGCCTTTATGCAAAGCTTTTTCATGGCATGGCAGATATTGCTTCTGTCCAGGGGACGTCCGCTCCTGGTACAGAACAAGCTGCCGCTTTGTATGCCGTTCTTCCTGGCAAAAGCCTTCAGCTGGGCTGCCAGGTTCTTTGGGAAAATTACAATTCTGTACTTTCCCTTCATAAAGATTTCCGCCTTTCCTCTCATAACGGCTTCCACTGTCACATACCTTAATTCGCTCACCCTTATACCCGTGCTGCATATTGTCATCATAAGATAATAGAGCTGATATTTTCCCTGCCTTCCGGCTGTCTCCATAAGACGTTCATACTCCTTCTGGGTCAGTTCCCGCGTTTCATCAAGATAGGCCCTTCTCTGGACCTTCAGGAATTTTACCCTGTACTCATACAGCCCTGTAAACTTAAGAAACGCGTTCACTGCCGACAGCTTGCCGTTGACCGTCTGCGGACGGTACCTACTGCTGAGATAGGTGCGGTACTGAATCATCAGCTCCTTTCCAATCTCCCTTTTTCCTAAAAACTGCAGGAACATCTGCAATTCATAGGCGTATTTACTGATTGTCGCTTCCGACTTTTCTTCTTTTTTCAGAAAATCCAGAAACTGTTCTACCGTACATGCCATATCCGTTGATACCTCCGTTTTTTTCTATTATTTTGCAAAACCAGGTTTTTTATTATATATAACGGTAAAAAATCAATTGCCGGAGGCATCTCCTGGTATACCATGGATGAAATAAAAGAAAAAGCCGATTCCAGATAACCAGAATCAGCTTTCCAATCAAACTATAATTATATACTATCTTCCCCCCACCCTTTACAGACATCAATCCACCCAAGATACCCGGAAGCTGTCTCCAGCTCAGGTATGGTAAGCTTCACTGCGCTGCTGGCGCTGCCGCAGGCCGGGTACACCACATCGAACCGTTTAAGGGATTCATCCAGATACACCGCCACCCCTTCCTTCACTCCAAAGGGGCACACACCTCCCACACTGTGGCCCACCAGCTCCGTCACCTCGTCCGGCGACAGCATTTTGGCCTTTGTGTGAAACTGCTCCTTATATTTATGGTTGTCCACCTTGGCGTCCCCTGCCGCCACTATGAGCACGGCCTTCTGGTCCGCCATAAAAGATAACGTCTTGGCGATGCGGGCCGGCTCACACCCCACTGCCTGGGCTGCCAGCTCCACTGTTGCGCTGGATACCTCAAACTCATAAATCCGATCCTCCAGGCCGGCCTTCCTCAGATGTTCCTTTGCTATGTCAAACGCCATGATGTAATACCTCCGTCATTATCGTATTCTTAATCTCCAAACCGTTTCACGCCATATATACTCAGACCATCATCCGGTACTCCTGCTTCCACCTGCGCACCATCTCAGCCGCGCCGCTCATCCGTTTGATGGGATCCTTTTTAAATAATGCCCTGAGGGCCCTGACTTCCTCTGCCTGTCCTGCCTCCAGCACGGCCAGATCTATCTCCCCGCTCCACGTTCTCTTGCGCTCATCCGTGAACACGGACTGGTACTTGTCCTTCACATCCAGCTCCGGCGCAAAGACAGTGAGAAAATAAATGCGCTTTAACAGTGCATCATCCTTTCCCAGCTCATATGCCTTGTCATAGCATCCCAGAGCCTTGTGAAACTGGAACATCATGGCATAGCAGGCTCCCAGGTTGTTGTAGACCTTTGCCAGAAACAGGTCTTCCACCACCTTGTCCCTGGGGTATTCCAGAATTTTACCGTACCTGGCCGCCGCCTTGCCATACTGCTGCTGCCCAAACATGTAATCCGCCCTCTGCTTTTCATACTGGGCCGGATGCAGGGCCCGCAGAGCTGCTGTGGTCTGCTTGAATTTCTGTATTTCCTTGTCGCTGTAATAGTCGCATTCCGACAGGAAAAGGGCCAGAACCTCCTCTGGTCTGGTGCCGGTTTCCACCAGCTTCTCCATACGCCCTGCCAGATAATCCATGTCCAAATCCTTACGGATGAAATCAATCAGCAGGTCATCCAGGAAATCATCCATCACCAGAACCGGGTGGTTGTATACGATATAGCACAGCTCCTGGGAGGAATGGATATGGATTCCCAGCACGTCAATATAATACGGATGTTTCACAGGTTCCTGCCTGCAAAGTATCAGGCTCATAAATTCACCTCTTGTTTCACCACCGCGCCGGAGGATGGGAACAGCTCCCCGAATCCCT
>OHII01000223.1_pt1 | contig 33381 bp, 55 predicted proteins | sample 1568341 | NCBI WGS metagenome assembly OHII01 (sample SAMEA3879548, study PRJEB24766) | human gut metagenome | biome: human-associated habitat; feature: feces | place: USA | collected 1985/1987
GGTCCAGGATGGCCTGGGTAAGGACCTCGCCCTTGGCGCCGTAGACGTAAGGGGTGCCCAGCTTGTCCTTGCAGTGCTGAATTAATCCTGCTGCTGTTTTACTCATAGTGTTTTCCTCCAATCAAAAAAATAAGGCCCCGGGGCATCCCTGAGCCATGAAAAGTTGTAACGTCACAAGTTGCGATATCGCAACGCCCGCTTAACCCCGCGGCGGGAAATATTGGACCACCCCATCTCAGGCATCCATTTTTGTATCCAGCTCTGGCAGGCCTGCTACAGATGTAGCCATGGACAGAATGCCGGCCAGTACAGAGGCGGATGCAACCATAGGCCAGTTAACATCACCCATCACAGCAGCCGTTCCCGTCATGGCTACAAATGTCTGGGCTATTGTTTTTACCGCCCTTCTTCCAGCTGCCCTAAACCATTTTTTTGCGTTCTCACTCATTCTAAAATCCTCCTTTACTGATTAAATATAAAATACCAGCTGCCACCGCGGTTCCGATGGAGCTGGTAAGAGATGTGAAAAAAGTCTTCTTGGCACTGGACCACTGTTTCGCCGGCTCCTGCTCCAGTACCTCCACCTTTTCCTTTATTTCATTTACGCTGTCACTAGTATGTTTCATTTCTCCAGTCAATTCCACCATAGTCTTTGACATGATATGTATTTCATTTATGACTGGTTTCAAATCCTCAATTTGATGTGTATTGCTTTTCGACCGTTCCTCTACTTTGGTCAGACGCTCCACAAATTCCGTCTCAATCACATATAGCACCATCCCTTCTATAACAATCTGTAATGTGGCCACTCCTCCCCAAACCACCAGTACCTCAGCCAGTCATCCAGCACAATTCCGGCCAGGCTCACCAGCAGCCACAACAGGAAGAACTGCGGACATATCTGCCCCAGGATATTACCCGGCTTATTACTGTAATCCCATACCCCCCAGCCCAACCACAGGTTAACCACACATCCAGTCAAAAACTCAAGTACCGTTATCAGACAGGCGCCGACTAGAATCTGCCGCCACAAAGGCATTTCCCAGGACAGGACCTCATTGATAAGCCCAAGGCCAATAAAACACAGGCCGCCCAGAACAAACATGGTCCAGTGGCTCCATCCTCTCCAGGCCAGTTCCAGCAGTATGTACAGCAATCCTCCTACATCAAACAGGGTCAGGTACTTATTCAGCAATCGGTGTCCCATATTCACCCACTCCAATCTCTGTGGCTATCTGTACAAGATATGCATTAAGAACCTCAGACCTGTACTGTTTTGGCACGTCCGCACCATAAAATATTTCCTGGACCTCCTCTGTGCTCTGGCAACCGGCAATCCACATGTTAAGAGCATTACAGTACGTGGTATGATAGGACACATGCCACATGGCCGCCTGTATGATAGCCTGCATGTCTACTGCCGTGTAATACCGACATGACTGCCCATCGGCGTGGTACTCCAACTGTGCTGCACCGACACTTATCTGACTCAGCTTGCCAAATAAATTCAGCTGGTCGTGCTCCGTCAGGCTGTAATGTTCTGTGGTCCCATCAGACAGTGTGACATTAATTCCGGCATAGATAATCTGCTCACAGGCTGCGGATACTTCGGCCTTCTTACCGGCGCGCACTTCTTCCAGCGTGGGGACGAAAGGTTCTGGTGGTTCCGCTGGCTCTGGAGGGGCCGAAGGTGTGTAAACACTGCCGTCATTGGACAGCTCCACCGTTTGTCCATCCTGCTTGTACACCGTCTCATATCCAGTCAGGGTGGTTGCCTCTGTGCCATCCTCGGTGTAGATTGTAATATTTCCCCATATGGCCGGGATTGCGTCGATAAAGACGATTTCCAGGATGTTGGCCGATTCTGGCCGGATACTGCTGATTTCATACCGTCGTTTTTCCTTTCCAATTCTAATTTTTTCCATGGATAATACCTTCTTTCTTTGATTTGTGTATTTTTATGTATATAAAAAGGCCCTTTCGGGCCTTGAATTTTCGTATTTAGTGTGTGTTATACCAAGATTATTAAAGCACCAGACTATAAAAATTATAAATCAATATCACTTCCATTTACTGCTCCCAACGATGGATATATATGTGGTGGCGTATATAGTCTTGGAACAACTGCTTGCTACATCTATGTTAATAGTACCCAGGTGGGCTGGAATCATTCGGGGGGTGGAAGCAATACTGCATCACCTTTTATGTATCCTTTATCTAAGGGAGATATTGTTACCGCGATCGGATATGATCAGTTTCGAGCATATTTTATATATACAAAATAGTCATTTAAGTAATGTGAAATCGGCATTAACAACTACCCAAGCCAATATTGACATTCGCGTCCCTCCCCGCATTGCTTTCCACTGGGATGATGGGGGAGCATTACAACTTTTTGTAGACAATATTTATTATGCGACTGTTAAATTTGTAGACAAATGATTACTTTAAGGTATAAAAGTCCAGCACACATTATCAGTAAAGGAAACCCCAATATTGAGAGCATCATATGCGTGAATAATTATTTTTCCGTCAGTACCAATCTGCAACATATACCGTTCGCCTGTAATACAGGAACCAATAGTTTGCAGTGGTGCCTTGGGCCTATATTTCTCCGGTAGCTGCGTTGTATAAACTTCATAGTCTTTTCCAACAGCAGTTGTCAGAGAACCGCACACACAGGATACCTGAACACTGTTCCCTACACAATTAACGCGCATGTAAATATCACCGTATGGTCTGGCATTGTACAATTCTACGTTTTGCATAAAATTGGTATTGCGCACAGTAAAGCAGGCTGGAAGATTAGGCCTCCTTCTCGTACAATGGAAGTATCCAAATATAACGAGAAGGGGGTTTTAGAATGGATGAAGTGAGATTGAAAGATGAACTGATGGCCAGGCTATCCAATGAGCTGGACCGGCCTGCGCTGCAGGTGATTGATGGAGCATTATCATCGGTGCTCCGAAACTATGAGGTGGCCAAGAGGGAGACAGGGCTGAGTACCAATGTGGTCAGCTTCCCGGAGCTGGACATTTTCATTGGAAAAATGAGGTTCGAAAATTATTCAGCCAGTACAGTTAACCAATACCAGCGGTTTCTAACTGACCTGCTGGTATATGTGGGAAAGCCTGTACAGGAGATAACAGGGGAGGATGTGGTTGAGTGCCTGAACTATTATGAGCAGGTGCGACAAATAAGTACCAGCACAAAAGACCATAAAAGACGTATCGCAAGCTCTTTCTTTGCGTTTCTGCATGACCGTGGGTATATCAGAAAAAATCCCATGGCAACAGTTGACCCCATTAAGTATGTGGCAGAAATCCGGGAGGCTTTAACCAGCAGGGAGGTTGAGAAGTTGAGAATTGCCTGTGGGGGAAACGTCCGTGATAATGCAGTGTTGGAGCTGTTCCTGGCAACTGGATGTCGTGTTTCCGAGGTAGTAGGGATGCATGTAGAGGACATTGATATGCAGGTTGGATGCGTGAAAGTACTGGGAAAAGGCCAGAAGGAGCGTATTGTATTCTTCGGAGACAGAGCCATGGAGTATCTGGAAAGGTATTTAGATGGCCGTAGAGCGGGGGCTGTTATACTTTCCAGCAGGGCGCCTCACCAAGGTCTGAAGAAGAATGCACTGGAAAATATCATCCGTAGAATTGCAAACCAGGCCGGGCTGGGAAAGCGTGTCTTTCCGCATCTGCTTCGTCATACATTTGCTACACGCGCGTTGAATAAGGGTATGCCATTGCCAACCCTTTGTGATTTAATGGGGCATGCCAGTGTTGAAACTACACGGATCTATGCCAAAAATGGTGTTGGAAAGATTAAGTACGAATACGATATGTATGCGGCTGGATAGAAAATAATACAAGATAGAACTTTTGAAAGCCTGCCTGCAGGGAGGTTTATTTATTGTACCCTTGTATAGCTGTTGAGCACAGTTACAATTGTATGGTATTGTTATGCAGGCTGTTTTTGGGGCCTTCAAGGCATTATACCAAGATTGATTCCGTGTATCCGATGGGTTCCATCTATATGAGCGTCGTCAATAAAAACCCATCTGAATTTTTTGGGGGCACATGGGTTCCCTGGGGGACTGGCCGTGTTCCAGTAGGGGTGAATACTGGTGACTCTAATTTTAACGCTGTTGAAAAAACCGGAGGAGAAACATCACACAAACTGACAGTTTCCGAAATGCCGTCACACACACACGTAGAATATCTTAGGTGTGAGTATCCAACTGGTCAAATAGTTAATGGTGTTTATGTCAAAACAAACTGTTGGGGCTGGTCAAATCAGATGAAAGCCACTGCCGTGGCAGGTACGATGGATACCAGCACTTCTAGTACTGGAAATAATGGCTCCCATAATAATCTACAGCCCTATATTACTTGCTATATGTGGAAACGTACGGCTTAAAAGATTATTTTATGCGCAGGGCAATAAATCTTAATGTGTATGAACCAGTAGAAGTATTATATATTCGATATCGGATACTTGCATTTGCTGTATGAACGACTACTGGCGAGGAATGTTGCAATCCTCTAAAACTATTTGTACTGTCCTCGTAGGAACCGCACTGGTTATATACGTCCATGCCAGCAGAACCGTTAAACTCAAAGCCCAAAAGACCACTTTTGCTTCCGGTTCCGAAAGAGCAAAGGCTCCCGAATACAATATAGGTACCTGGTGCGGGGATAGTAAAGGTCTGCACAGTCTCACCTGTATTCCCAAGATTTATGGTCCTTACATCATTTACTACTACATTTCCAAGGGTTCCTTTATCGGACTTATTGGTATTGAGCACAGTATAAAGGTCCATCAGTACCTTGCCCTGAGCAGCCGACAGCGGCAATTTAGCATTGTTGGTCACACAGTTATTCACTATCTGTCCAATCAAGCAGACGCCGGTCATCCAATTCTTTGTGTCCTCGAAAAATTTCTTAACTTTCCCTAAAAATTCCCTGGGTTTCTCCCCCGCCTCCGGAATCGGAAAATCTGTAGTAATGGAATCCAAGGTTTTTACCGTCATCTCGGATATATCTCCACCCGCTGAATCTGACTTCTTTTTTAGTTCTTCATCCAGGATTTCCGCATTCTCGTTGAAATCTTCTATGTTAACCGGGTCCGTTCCTTCCGGTTTCTTCAGTTTATAATTCGGTGTTAACTGCATATTCTATGCCTCCTTTAATGTCCTTGCGTCGTCCCAGGTCATACTCCCAAGACGATTCCATATGTATGGTTTTAGTTCGTTCCATGTGGTATACCGGTACTCAAAACGATAGGCCAGGTGCGCCGGCTTGATGTCCTCCAGCATGGAAACAAATGCCTGCATGTTCCTGGGGATTCCTTTGATTCCTATGAATTGGATAATAAATAGATGGTTTGGATTATCCTCAATCACCTTTACCTCACCACCAGAAAAGGACTCAGCCGTATCTTCTATCATCTTCCTGGTAGTGGTTCCTTGCCCCCGTAGTTTGGCCATCAGTATTTCCCTGCACTGCTCATAGGTCAGGGACATGTTCGTGGCCACTCCAAGCATCCGCTCCCACCTGGACAACCCCCATGTGGCCGTCACGATATAGCACTGGTCAATCAGGTCCTCCAGGTCATGCTGCAGCTGCCCTACCTCATATCCCTGTGTGCGGTATATCTCTGCCATCTCCCGGAGCTCTGCCAGGAAGGGCGGGGCATATTTCGCCAGGTCCACAAAATACTCCTCAGGGATATTGCTGCCGGCGCGCTCCTGGGCATACTGATTACGGCCATATTGTATATTGCCATACATACCTTACACCCCCTTCAGGTCATTCCATGTGACGGCCCCCTTTTTCAGGTATGTGCCGTCATGGTTATGTGATTTAGCCGCCGCATCCATGATACCGTATCCGGATAAGGTGGTCGGATTTGAACCTTTTGTCACATGACCTTGTGCATTGACCGTGACACTCTGGTATGTTCCGGCTGCCACCCCGCTATTCGGATGAGTATAAGCACTTGGCGGAGCTGCCCATGTTCCATCCCCTCGCAGAAATTGGCCCTGTTTTCCTGCTGCCGGCGCCGGTACAAGTCCTCGCGTACCAGCTGTGGAGGCCGTTGCCCCCTTCACATCACTGTAGGTTGTATTATTGTCCACTCCCCAGGTCGCAGTTCCATCGGCGCTCCATCTCAGTATCTGCCCACTGGTCCCGCCAGAAGGGATATGCTTATTCCCTGCCGTAGTGGGATGCACATATTTGTTTGCGCCCTCTGCAATCCCTGCAATTTTATCAAGCATAGTTTGAGTAATCTTATCCAGCACTGTTTTATTTGCATGCGTGTGGTTCTGGCTGGTATCCACATCCGTAGCTGTAAGATAGCCTGAGTCGTTAGTAAACTGGGACAGCTTTGTGGGCATATCCGTAATTTGGCTTTTGGTATGAGTATGCGCTGCTGGAGGAAAGGTGGTTGGCTTGCTCCCTATCTCCGTCCAGTTATATGCAGGCTTCGCAGATGCCTTTGCCCAGGCTGGCACATCCGATGCAGGCATGGACGTCGGCTTGTTTTTGATATAGGCATCGGAGCCGGTATCCGTCACATTCCAGTCTGACTGTACGTTGACTTCAGCCCCTAATGCAATCCCTGCAAGTTTATCCAGCATGGCCTGGGTCAGCTTGTCAATCACGCCCTTATTGCTGTGGGTATGTTTTTTGGTATCGGCATCGTTCCAGTTCGCCCGTTCCGTTGCCGTGATATGCTGGACCGTATCAGCTTTATGGGTGATGAAATCGGCTATGGCCTTTGCAATCTTCCCCATGGCTACGCCCAGTTTCTCTCCGCTGGTAAGATTGGTCATTGTGGTCGCCTGCGTAAAGGTCGGCACCTGGTCATTGGTCGCCACATTGGGCACGCTCCCCAGTCCTACCTGGGCTTTCGTCACCCCATGGGGATTGCTTTTATTACTAATGTGTGTATAAGCCGCGGTCCAATTGCCCAGCAGGGTTTCTGTAAGTTTGTCCAGGGTGGATTTGTTGCTATGGGTATGGCGCTTACTGTACGCATCATCATATCTGGCCTTATCCTCCTTACTGAGCAGCCCATCCACGCTCTGGGTTGCCTTAGGGATTGCGTTGGCAGATATAGCAATCCAGGCCGTGCCGCTCCACCGGTATGTATAGTCCGTATCCTTGACATTTACGGTCCACCCGTCATCCGGATGGGGATAGGCGGTAAACAGGTCCGCATAGGCATCAACCGCCTCTTTCCAGTCAATGGCAGTCTCCAACGCGGAAAACTTATTGTCCACCTCATTGCGTGTGTACTTGTCATCCCAATTGGGCTTATTGGCATTGATGGTGGCGCAGATGCCGTCCTCCGCGGCCGTGGCCCTGTCCACCTCATCGGCCAGATTATCCGTAAGGGTTGTCTCCGCACCTTTGGCTCGCTGCGTTTCCGTGGCAAGGTCATCTCTTAAGACCTGCTCTGCCCCTTGTGCCCGCCCGGACTCGGCATTGATTCTGCCATTCAGGCGAGATTCTTCCTGTATGGCACGGTTGGTTTCCGCCCGCAGACCATCCTTCAATACGCCCTCGGCGGCCTGTGCACGCTCTTCTTCTGCATTCAGCGCTTCCTGGGTCTCGACAATGGCTTCCTGTACCCGGTTGATGTCGCCCCCTTCAACGGTATCTCCATCAGTCTCATAGCTGATGTAGACCACCGGCACATCCGCATACACCCGGACAATCCGTTTCCACGGCGCCAGGCTGGGCGTTGACAGGGTATAGGACTCCAGACGGTTCCCGGTAAGCTTTGGACCGGTAAAAACAGCGAATGTGGCCTCATTGATGTTGTCGTGCTGCAATTCCGCCTCATAGACGCCATTGATAAGATGGATTTCCTCCTCCACGACATAGATATTCCCATCAACCTTGTTCAGTTTCTCGCAGAACGTACTCACCTGCATCAGCCCACCTCCAATGTGACCGTGCCGGTCACCGCAATCTCTTCCTCCGACAGGGAAACGTTGTCAGATAAACCGTTAAGCAACAGGTTGGAATAATCCTCAATGCCATCCGTCCCCAGCAGCAGGTTCCCAATATGGGCCATGCTGGCATAGGACATATCCAGGGCCTCCTTACGCAGGTATGCGGCCAGGGATATCCTGAATGCCTCCTGTACAGTTCCCAGGTTCCGTCCTGCCTGCAGCCGGATGTCTGCTGACACATTGACGGCCTTTTCCACAACAGATGCCACGGTCACATCCGCGCCTATAGGGCGTAGCTCCTCAATATGGTTTTTGACCGTCTGCAGCAGGCCAGCACCCGCGGCGGACATATTGGCATCCGCTACGATGACCTTGACTGTCCCCGGTCCATTGGCCAGCGGGAATACTTTGGCCGCCCCGACGCCTTCACACTCCATGGCCCAGTTGTAATAATCATACCGGTTGCCGCTGGTGGAAGGTTTCTGAACCTTTGTCAGATATCGCTCCAGCAGGGCTTGCGTGGACTCCTCGTCACTCCCATCCTCAATAAGCTCCGTTAGCTCTGCCTTTGTGAGCCCCTCGATGTAATCAATGGGGACTAACGTTCCCAGTTCCCTGTTCCCAACAGCGCCCGCTGTCTCGCATTCCATTCGGTAAGCTCCTTCTTCTATACGGTCCATTGCGACATAATTTAAGGTCCCCAGTGAGAACCGGGAACCTATTTCTATATCCTTGTTAAATTCACCTTTCAAAACGGCCTTGGTTGCCGGATGAGGGGTTATGTTCCATTCCGCACAGCGCTTAATCAAATACTCCCGGGTTGCCGTACCAGCAAACATCTGGTCAAGGGTCCAATCAAGTCCTATATATGCATTTTGCAGTTCCACCGCAGTAGGTGCCATGGCTGTATATATGGGGGAACTCTGCCTTGTGTCTATTCCCGGACTGTCATCCTTTGCTCTCTGAAGCATCCTGTCAAGGATGACCTCATATGTGGAATCTTCATACATTACACTTTCACCTCCCTGGATGCGTCAATCTCGCCATACTGTGTATGAACAATGAATGTCACTGATAATTTCCGGCCGGACTCCTTAAAGGAAAAAGCATCGACACCCTGTATCCTGTCATCCTGCATCAGCGCCTCCTTGATACGTTTCTTTATTTTTGATTTGACAAGTCCCATAGATTTGCCAAATAAGTCTTTGAATTCCACACCATAATTCCAGTTATATATCAGCCAGTCATACCGTTCCGTATTCAGGATACAGTATATGGCCTGGCGCATGGCTTCCTTTCCGTCCACGTAGTCAGACAGAGATTTTTCATGCATCTGGAATGTTTTTGATGGAATTTGGCATATCTCAAAATCATTCTCCAGGATATCTCCTGTCTTTGGCAGCATCACGCACCTCCTTCCTAATACCGGTCTATCACAAGGTACTGCTGCGCCCCTCGTTTCTGTACCAATATAACCGCCTCTCCGGCTTTCAAGGCATTCTTCACCGCAACCGCAACATCACCCACTCCCGGTATTGACATCTGTTCCACATGGTCCGTCAGGTACCGCGGTATGAGCAGCTGGCCGGCTGTGGCAGTTATCTTCTGGTCTATCTGCACTGCCACCGGAGACGTCCCCGTCACAGTTCCCAAGAGTACACTGCACGGTTTTGCCGCCTCCTCTGCCTGCCGTGAAATGTTCCTTAAATTCTCAATCCAATCATTATCCACTTATTCCAGCTCCTTTCAATGTTAGGTCCATGGTATGAACACCCTTATCAATTGAATGCGTGACGGCTTCCACCAGCAGATAGTTCCTGAGCTGCATGTCCTTCACATCCAGGAACACGGGTATAAGACATCCGGCCCGTACCTTGATATCACCAAATGCTTTCTTGATGGATAGGCTTTTAGAGGGACGGTTGTACAGGCCCAAATACGTCTCCGCTATCTTCTGACCGTCCACCCCCTTGTCCAGGGACTCGCTCATCTGCAGGACACCCCACTTGTTGATATTCTCCGTGTGTTTGGTCATAAACACATCACGCTTCTTTGAATCATCATTTTCACGGAACAGCTTAATCTGATTATAGGTATTCTTATCAATACTGACTGTAAAGTCATAGTCTTGGGCCGTCTCATCATCAATCATCACATTGAGCTTCATGTCCTCTACATTCCTTAGAGTAAGTTTCCCGACATCGTCATACAGTACGAACATCTTCCCTGTGGCCATCATGGTCAGGTCCAGGGCATTCAGGATAATATCAAACAGTGCCGTATCCGGCTCATTCCGGAAAGGTATCGGGTACCCAGTGTCCTCCAGGGTACCTGTCCGTAGATTGAAGTCACCAGCAATCATCTGGATAACCTCACCCGCTGTCTTATTCTCATAATTGTAGCTGTCCTTATTCTTAAGGTACCGGAGCTGGTCATAGGCCGTGACCTTGACCTCTCCGTCACTGCCCCAGCTCCGCTCAAAGATAAAGCCGAAGAACGTGGGGGTCCCATTCACATCCAGCCGGACGGCGTTTCCCTCTTCGATTTTAAGTTTTCCATCTGATATAATGGAGAAGGAGCATTTCCCTGGCTGTCCCTTGCGTTGGGTTTCCCAGGTTATGCTCCCTTTCACGGCCGGCTCATAAACTATCTGTCCGTTTTGTATATATACATGCACATTCATTGTTTCAACTCCTTATGGCATCACTAGCACCAGGCCAGGGTGAATTAAGTTGGGGTTGCTAATCTTATCCCGGTTTAAATCATGAATCTCCTTCCACCGGCTCCCATCCCCCAGCTGCTTCTTTGCAATGTTCCACAGGCAGTCCCCTGATTTTACAGTATACGTTTTGGCCTGCGTCTGCTCAGCCGGCCGATTCTCCTCCGGTGTTTCAGCCGTTGGAGTCGCCTGGTCTTCTATAATAGTAAAATTCATAATTTTCGTCCCATAATGCCTGGCCTCCTTCATGGTGATGGATACCACCAAATCCAGGCCCTCCTTCACATCATCCGACACCTTGTAGTCCTCCAGGGTCACATCCATGTTGGTGTCGAAGGAGTCTCGGATGACGATGAACTCAAAGGCGTCCCCACTCTCCTTAAGGTCCTGCAAGCGGCTGATGAACTCCTCCGCATCTTCCACACTCCCGTCCCACATGGCACATGGATAGTCCATCTGGGGCAGGACCACGTCAACGCTGATTTCCGCAAGGCCCGGAGGCCGGGTTATGTTTATTTCCTCTCCATTAATCAGAGTGGCTGTCTCATTCTGGCCTGGATACTTGATGGGTATTTTCTGAGGAGGGATGGGAAGGAGCATGTCGTCTATGTACACTTCGTATGCCATCAGATATGCCCTCCTTCCGCTGCGGATGCCAGGAACTCACTGGTGAACATGGACAGCGCCCGGCCCATGTCGTCAAAGTCGGTTTTCTTGGTCAGGGTGTTGCTGTTCTTGACATCCACCTTAAGTTCGGCCAGGGTGAAACGGTTGATTACTTCCTGCTCCGCGGCATCACGCATGTATTTTAAGTCCTCGTCCAGGACATCCATAGAGTCGGCCATTTTAGCGGTGTTACCTGCCGTATTGCCAGTGTTCATAGCGATATTATCAGTCGCTGCTTGTGCTGATGCGTTGTATCCAGCTCCAGCCTCGCCACCAGAACCATTAAATAAATCCATAACCCCCGACTCATACTCAGCTCCCCGATTATACCAATCAGATGCAACCTGCGAATAATCTTTGAAATCTCTTGTCTTTACAATCTCAACCCATTCTGCTTCGCTTTTTGCATTTTGGGCTGCCGCATCAAGCTGGGACTGAAACCGGTCAAGCCCCGCTGTGATACTAACCTCAACTCCAGGTATCTTGTTGATTACATCCTCTATGGCATGGGCCATATTGGAGACATATCCTATCACGTTTGAGGCCAGATCATAAAATAGGATTTCAACTGCCCCAATCGGGTCATTCCAAACATTGTAGAAAAAGTTAATAAATTCGGCTATTATATTCCAAAAATAAATAACTGAATTATATATGTGGGCAGCCAATACACCGAAGGCCCCAGCTATGATACCTGTTGCGCTGACAGATGTACCCGCGAATTTATTAAAGACTGCTACACCAGCATAAATTGTGGCTATTAATAGTATAATTCCGCCTACTATCCATGTAATAGGACACGCGTAAAGCGCCGCGTTAAATGATAATTGAGAGGCCGTAAGGCCTGTTGTTGCCATCATTTCACTTGAGACGGCAGCACCATGGGCAACAGACTTTATAGCAGCGATAGTTTTTAGTCCATTACTAATTCCCTGCAATGTGTTATATACTAAAGCCGCCCCATTGTATGCAACCAACGCCGCTGTAACGCCTCCTATAATAGGCGCTAACCAAGACCAGTTATCTGCCACTGCGCCACCAACATCCATGATTATCCCAAATGCCTCCGTACCTATCTGGATGAATCCACCAAACACATTTGCAAATGTCACAATCGCGGAATTAATCTGCGGCATCCTGGCCTGGACCTGCATAAGCAGATTATTAATCTGTGGTAATGCGCTCTGTCCTGCATTACCAAACGCATCCTGAAAACCTTTTTGCAATAACTGCATTCTGGTTGTAGTATCCAAGGCATTTTCATTATAAGCGGCCAAGGCATCACCGCTCTGCTGATAAGCCAATTCCAGAACAGCCTGGGCCTTTGCCGCATTACTCACCGCATCAGTGCTGGAAGCAAGTCCCATTGCAACTGCCTGCTGTTTCACAATTGTTTCATTCACCTGGATTCCTAGTCCTTTCAAGGAATCATATTCACCAGATAGTGACGATTGAAACGCCCCCGAAACATCCTCTGCGCTCTTCGTGGCACTATTGAAATTAGTCAGTGCCCCAATTAGGTGCATGTATTCCCCGGTCATTTCCGTAGCTTGTTCCCTCTGCATCCCCATCGGTACCAGAAGGTCCTGCATGCCGGATGCCATTGACCTGGCCTCCGCAACCGTGGCTGGGGTTAAAGTTTGAAAGTCAGATATAAATTGGTCTGCTGAGTTAGTCATTCCCGAAAAAACGGTATTATACTTTGCTTCAGTAGCTTCCAATTGGGCCGCAGACTCATAGGTCATCTGAGCAGCCTCCTTAACCATAAGACCGATTCCCAATGCCCCCGCTATCCGCCCAATCTTTCCCGCAAGACCATCGTATGCATTACCCCCACTTTGGACAGACTCATTAAACTGCTCCTGAGCTGACACATTATCCCTTATATTCCGTTCCGCCACGTTCACCGCAGAATTAAGCTGCTGATAAGCCTTATTCGCCGCGCCAATGTCCATCCGTGAAATGGCTGCGTTCAGCTCATTCTGGATAGGTACTATCTGATTAAGATTTCCTCTCATTGCCTCTATTTGGTTATTCGTCTGTTCTGTCCTCAGATTCACAGGTATATTATTAAGCCGTTGTACCTGGTTTGACAATGACTGGATACGGTTCTGGATCGATGCCATATCATTCTGCATCCCAGGCGGCGTTACTATCATCTTTTGAGCTTGAGCTGAAATGGCCTGCTGTGTCTGATATAACTGCTGAGCCATCTGGTTGACCGCTTGATATTCAGATGCAAACCTATCCTCTCCAGTGTTGGTAAATACTTTTGGTTCTGCTGCTTGCGCCCAAGTTGGTTCTGGTACGTTTACCGGCTTGTTTTGTACGCGCTCCAGTTCTTCCTGGTACTGTACCACTGCTGCCGAAGCGCTATTTACCTGTTGTACTGCCGCCTCCCATTGGGCAGTATTTATTGCAGTCTCGCTGGCCGTCTGTGCAGCTCCAAAACTGCCAATCATCATGTTCATGGCAGTAGTGATAGAAGCCAGAACCGGCGACATCCTATCATTTAATTGTATGGATGTTGATATGGCAGACACAAATTCATCTCCTTTCACCACATAACAAAAGCACCTGGATTTCTCCGGGTGCTCTTTGTAAACCTTATTTCAATCCAACCTGCGCTTTAGCAGTGACCTCATCATTTGTAAATGTAACATTTGCGTTAGAACCAGCTACACCATTGCCATACCATGTAATGATTACCATCTTAATACCATTTGTTTCAACCTGTGAAGAAACCTCTCCGCTGCTTCCAACAATTTCTTTTACTTCATCATAACTCATTCCCGTTTCAATCTTATTATATTCTTCCATTGTGATGTACTCACTGGAATCAGATACGCCAGAAACGGATTTTTGAATTGCATCGTTTTGTCCGATTGCTCCCATCATTACAAAACCAATGATTCCGAAAAATATAACTACTGATAAGACGGCAATTAAGCAACCATGTTTCTTTTTTGGTTTCTGAACTTTTATTGGGTGACCACAATTAGGACAATTTGTTGCATCCTTTGAAATTTCTTTTCCGCACTCTGGACATTTAATTAAAGCCATACTCATTTCCTCCCAAATGTATAATATTTTATGACCCTAATTATATCACAGGATCTTTCCAATTACTACCTTCTCCGTTTTCTTCTTCTCTTTCCTCTGCCAGTATTCTTATTGATCGTCTCACGGTTCTTCTTATCATTTTTCATTTTAGTCTCTACCGCAGCGACCACATAAGCCCGTTCCTCCTCTGAAAGGTCAAGAAACTCATGTGGCCACCGATGAAGCTTATGGAGACAGTAGTAGGCGATATTCGCCTCCAGGCTGTCCCCTTCTATTAGTTTTTTGCCTCTTCCACCTTATCCTGGAATGTCTGCTTGAATCCGTGGAATTCCTGTATCTTATCCATGAATGCATTGAACTCGCCAGGGTTATCAATCATCTCCACAATCAGTTTCTCTGCGCCCATCACGCCATAGGAGTCCTGCAATTCTTTATCGTTCAGATTTGGGGACACGATACAGGCCGCAGCCATTTTGACAAGGTACGTATTCCCGTCAAACTTAGGCCGGAACATCCCAGGCTTTCCAGTGACCTGTACCTCTGATGTGCAGGTATCCCTTATTTCGCTGTCCTCCTTTGTTGTCAGAGGCCTTATTTCCCACAATAACGGAGCGCCCGACTCATCCACAAGTGACTGGGTTGCCGGAATTCTCATGTTTTCTTTTTTGATTTTATTCTTCTTTAAAAATCTGCTTAAATCTCCCATATTCTCTTATCCTCTCTTTCTACTGCATTCCTGGAATATCAGCAAAGGCTTCTGGCATTTCAAATCCTTCGAAAGTGAAATCAAACTCATCCTCCAGGTATTCCGCATCTGCATCAAATCTTGCCAGGACCAGATTGTCTATATTGCAATCCTTCAGGATGATTGTCTGCCGCCCCACGCTGGACGATGGATCTTCGTTCGTCACTTGTATGTCAAAATATACGTCTTTCCCTGTGTTCTGGAACCTATACATCAATTCCCTAAAACGGCTCGTATTATAATGGAATGTTGCGGAACCGGACCCCTTCAGGCCGATGGCCTTGTTGCCTTTCATCATGCGCCCAAGTATTGGAACCTCTGCTTTTACCTTTTCAATCTTTGCCTCCAGGTTTAGCGCCTGCATGAACAGGAACCGTTCATCATCAATTGTAATGAAACACTCTGCCTTCGTTGCGCTGATTGCCTCCCATGCATTCATGGTTATATCATTCATCTATGTATCTCCTTTCTCAGCTAACGACCACTGTCATATATAACTGCGACATACAGTTAATCGGCGTCACCGGGCAATTCACCACTACAGACCGCTTGCTGTTCCCGCGCTCTACCGTGATTTCTTTGGACTCCACATCCTCAATCGCCCGCAGCCTTGCCAGTTCTTTATTGTAGGTCACAATGTCATTCCAGAGGCTCACCCGACCCGCATCGTCATTTGGCATAATGCCCAGATACTTTGTATTGAACATGGATGCGATATCATTGCCAATCTGGTCCAGGACGCGCACAGTCTGATTATTCGAGAAATCATCCTTCTTCTCTTCCGTAAAGGTCACCAACGTGTTAATATCCATCAGGACTCGCACATCATCACCTACGCGGTGGAACATGAATTTTCCTGAACGGACAGCCCTCGCAAGCTGTTCCTGCGTGTAATCCACATCCACCGTGAGTTCACCATCGTATACGCGGTTCTCGTTGGTCTTGTTAACCGCACAAGCCGCCTGAACCCCGCAGGTCCAGTACACAAGCCCCTGCTCCAGCTCTGCCGCCTTGTTCTCCACGGATATGATTCCCTCATAGTCCGCATCAGCCATCCGGTACATCACTGTTTGGAACTTCACGCCGGCCTCGTCACGCATCCGTCTGGTATACTCTGTAAATACAGCCTTGACTGCATCATCCATGGATGGGCAGCACAATGTCTGGAATGTATAGGACTCCATCCTGGCCAAGAACTGTGCATAGTCCTCTCCGTTCACCGCTTCCCCGTTCGTCCCACCAGTAAATGGGATTCCAGCCGTTGCTGCCAGAGTTGCATCCTTCTTGAACACAACGTACAGATTATCCTTGAGCTCTGATGCCGCTGCCACGGTCTGGCGGTCCACCTCCTTTTTATCGAGCATGGTTTTCACATCAAACTTCGTGCTGTCGTCCACATTGGCGCTGATGACCAGCATCAGGTCCTTGCCGCGTACACCACTGTATTTCGCCTGTCCATAATCACAAGCAGCCCTAACTCCTCCATTGAGCCGGTAAAAGATACCTTTCGTCAGGTTCCTGAATAATTCCCTGACCTGCCACATCTGCGGCGCATCTGCCGGATAGCCGAATATCTCCTGGCACCGCTCCTGGTAATCCTGGGCTGTCACAATGAAAGCCTCCTTTTCCGGCCCCCAGCCAAACTCCAGAGGGATTGCCGCCGTCCCACGGTCTGATAGTACCGCCACACTGCTGGCTGCACTCACAAAATTGATATAAGCCCCAGGAAGTATTTTATTCTGAATCGTAAAGCTTCCGCCTCCTAACATTTATTTCACCTTTCCTTTCATAAATTTATCTATTACCGCATCCACTTCTTTCAATGAATACTTCCTGCCATCTTCCAGCAGGGCACTCACCAGGTCCTTCTTTCCCTGGTAGCACTCCGCCTCCAGCAGTTCCTGTTTTAAAAATGTTGCTTCTCCCTGTTTTGTTTCTTTCAATTCCCAAACCTCCTTAACTGTGTGTTGGCCTCCAGCCCCTCCATTGATGCCTCCTGTGGCTCCGGTTTCATGACGAACATATTGTAACTGACAAAGAAGGTGAGCACGCCATCCTCTGTCCTGTGACTGCGGCCGGTCCCCCGCAGCAGGCTGCCATCCTCTAATGTGATATACTCCAGCCCGTCCATGAGGATGTCCGCCGTCCGGTTCATTTCACGAGAGGGCTGGGGGGTATCGCCAGGAAGGTACTGGATACACATAGCCGTCTCACGATAGTATCTCTGACCAATCATCGGCTTTTCAGACGGTTCCAGAAACTGCACAAAAAAACAAGGCTCCTTAAGGCCCTGTTCTACCGCATCTGTGTAAATTTCATAACCATCGCCAAACAGTTCATTCAGCCTCCTGGTAACAGCATCCATGATATCATTAAGCATCGAACACCTCCCGAAGTTTTGCTTCCAGCTTTTTCTCTATCAGCTTCGGCGCCAGGTCGTTGATTTCTTTTTCCGATATGGTAAGCATGAAATGTCCGGGAACCCATCCGTTACCCCTAGCGGTTCTGTGGCCATATTCCACGTAGGATGCATACTCTGTGGAATTTGTGACTTCTATTACATACGTATCCGCAAAATGATGGACTTTTAAGGTCTCTGCATATTGGGTTGCACCCTGTGATTTCAAGCCTTCTGCGCCAGAGCCTGATGACTGGGTAGTCCATCCTCTTCGTAATGTACCACCCACCATCCCTTTACGCTTCCAGCTCTGATGCGTAAAAGAAGGGCCCTGTCTGGCCTTACAGTTATATTTTCCGCCTGAATAGTCACCCACTGGCGTTCTCATTATTACCTTCCGAAGTAATCGTGCTGCCAATTCTCTCGCACAGGCCTCACAAAATTTGTCCTTCTCCGCCTCCAGACGTTCTATCTGCTTTTGCAGCTTCTTTATTTCCCGAAAATCAAAACTTCCTCCATTCGCCATTATGCATACTCCTTCCATATCTCCAGAAGAATCTCCTGATGGGAGGAGTATACCGCGGCCTTGCCACTCTGAGCATAACTCTCGGTCCGGCCCTGCTGGGTGACCTCAATCCGGCTGCCTGGGGGAACCACAGGCTCCGGAGCCAGAAACAACTTGATGGTCTGTGCCACACCCGTAACCGTATCACTGCCGGCCGCCAGCGCCGTGCTGGAGTAAGACAGATGGCAGGCTATACCATCCTGTACAAGGGTCTCCTCCTGCCTCGTCACCTTCGTCACAGGGTCCTTTACAGACTGCATACCATAAATCCTGCATGTTCCATCGTAAGTGGCCTCTATGGCCTTCCTGTGCATCCTCTGTGCCTGTTTGATTGCCTCACTTACCATTCTACCACCTCAGCTTCCTGTACCGGTTAAGCTGCCCCTGGTAATCCTTCAGGATACCGCCTGATAAGGCATCCGCCACACTTGTAAAGCTGGTGGATGTGTCCCCTTCCGATATGGATGATACCCGGGCCGGCGCCTCCCCATCCCCGGGACGCTCATACCGGTACAGGTCTATTGCCATCCGGTATGATGTGTTGGTCAAGCCTGCCGGAACTGCTTTTAAGTTGCAGTAGTTCCGGATAGTCTCATCCACATCCTCCATAAGGAACTGCAGGGCGATGTCCTGTGTTGTGTCGCCTTCAGGTATCCCCAATAACGCCTTCAGCTTCATTAGGTCCATGGCCCCTCCTTACGAAATGGTGGCAATAAATACCTGGTCTGCATACGGGAATGAAGGCATGGCCGTGGCAACTGCCTTAATCCACCGGCCGACAGGGTCTACCGTGTCATATTGTACCACCACGATATTCCCTACAGCAGACACATCCACATCCGGATTCTTACGGAGCTCCAGCTCCTCGGCCGTGAGGCCATAGAATGTATCCCCCATTTTCCCATCCGGCATCATAATGAATGCAGATTCCGGAAGGAAGCGCGCGGACGAATATTTCCCCTTTGCATCCTGCTGGCGGTACTGTTTGTCATAAATGGCAATCTGCGGCAGGCTCTGCTGGGCAAGGAATGCATTCAGCTCCGCCCTGGTAAGCACCCGGTCACTGTTCACACCGTAGATTGCAGAGCGTATCCTGTGGTCCCGTAAAATTCGGTTCAGATTGGTCTTGGATGTCAATGCCCGTGTTGGTGTGAACCCGGTGTCTTTTACAATCCGGTCCACAAAGGCATCCATATCCTCCAAGATAGTGGGGTCACCGCTCCCCCATGTCTTATCAGCCTTATGCGTGCTCGGAATTCCATAATCAATGCTTGCCTTGAAGCCGTTCTCATTGATGGAAAGCTTTCCTGTGGACAGGGCTTCCATTCTCAGACACTCGACCCTGGTTTTCACTCCCGCCACCAGGTTATCCACGTCACTGTAAATTTTCCGGACCATCTCCGCCTCTTCCTGGTCATTCCTGGGACTTTCAAGGGCAATAATTTCCTTCTCGCCCAGGCGGATTTTCCTCTTGATGAGGGCCAGGTCCTGCATGCTGTAATCAGCGCCTTCTCTGGAGCCCAGTTCTGTCTCCGTATCAAACGCATGAATATGGGCAGATACGGGAAGGTCGGACGCACCCTTAATCATCTTAATTTCCATTGCTTCGGTCTTACGTTCCGGAAAAAGCAACTCACCCATATAGGCTTCGGTCTGCCTTTCTTTCGTGTAATCAATCAGCTCCTGTGGTGTTAATAATTCTTCTACTCTTGGCATGTCTTAATCCTCCTTATACTGTGGGTGTGGCAGCCTTGACCTGCAGGCTCCCATCCACAAAAAATTTAATAAATGGCATCTTTTCCACCATCTGGTCCACAGCATCAACCAGGTATTCCCCCTGCAGCCGCTCCGTGTTGACGGAACCGGCAATCATCAGGGCCCCGGCCTGCTGTCCGTATGTGACCTCAGTGGTTGCGAAAAGAATGCCAACGGGTTCCGTGGAAAATGTGTACGTATAAGCCCCGGAGCTCCCGCTGCGCGCAACCTTTACCATCTTTCCATCCTTGTCCAGCAGACTGCCTGCCAGAATAAATTTCTTCCCCTCGGTGTCCGCTGTCACCCCGGTGTCCAGTACCGTACAGGTGATGTTCTCATAATGCTCATTCCGCAGGAACTCCGGAGAATTATCGTACGTCTTCTTTACTAAATACATGTCATTTCCTCTCTTTCTCTATTTTGTTGCCCATGCATCCGCATAGGGGTTTTTTGAGGTTTCTTTGTTCAGACTCTCCGCCACTGTCTTGGCCCAGCCACCCTCTGATGTCTCGCCGGCCTTGGGTTTATAACCGGTTTTTCCGCTTCCCTGCCTGGCGGCCGCAGGAGTAGAATCCTTGAACAGGAATGCCTTACCTTCCTTCAGTGCCTTCACCTGTTCTTCAAGGCCAGTGACTTTCCCGTCGTCCCCCAGGAGCAGCTTGCTTTTATCAACAAGTCCGGACACAAGGTCAGCGTCATGGGCGGAGTCACTGATTGCAAGTTTGATGGCAGTAGTCAGCTTCAGTTCCTTCATATCCGCCTCATATTTTTCTTTGGCAGCCTTATTCTCTGCCTGCAGGTCCGTAATCTGTTTCTGGAGCTCCTCGCTGCTGCCACTGGCCTTCTTCAGTTCCTCCAATTGTTTGTCCCTGGTCCTGATGTCTTTCTCCAGTTGGGCCTTTGTGGCGTTGAGGGCCTCCATGTCCGCTTTAGGGACGTAGCCCTCCAACTCCTTCTTTGATTCCTGCTCCGCCTTGATCGCCAGCTCTTCGCTGATTCCCAGGGCAATAAAATCTTCTTTTTTCATGTCCTCTTTCCTTTCTCTGAGTATAAAAATGACACGTCAGGATAAACCTGCGTGCCTTTTACACCGATTTTCTCTTGAAACTGAACTTCTCTGCGCTGTCTATCGCCTGGAGCAACCTTCCTCTAGGCCCTAAAAATGTCACCGTCAGGATATCCTGGCATTCTCCTATCCCTTTGTCACCTAATCGCAAGACTTCCCGTGTATCAATGTCTATGACTTCTTCAATCAGTTCGTCATTGAAATAGATATCGTAATCCTCTTTGTTTATATACATAGCACTCCTTCCCGTTGCGATATCGCAACAATAAAATACCACCGGCCATTACTGACTGGTGGTATCAATCCTCTATTCTTTCATATCCGCTTGTTATCATGGCAAGCATTTCTGTATACTGCATCAGGCATTTTTTCTTTTCATCCGGATTTTCCCCTCTAAGATATTCATGTACCTGCCCATACAGTTCCATCCAACCTTCAATATCCCTTGGTGCGGCATAGCAAAGCTGGTAGTAAAGCCGGTCGCCTACATCATCGCTATTAGATAAGCGTTTTCTTAGCTCTCCGCTCTCCTGCATCGCCTTCTTTAATTCCTCCCAATTTTTATCAACTGCCATATCCACCCTCCAAAACCACCAGAAAATCCATGAGTTCCTGCATGTCCCCAACCGTCACATCTGCTCTATTCATTATACCTGCATTTACCTTTTCCATCAACCAATTAAGACGCTCTGGGAGAGGCTGTGCGAAAAGATTTAATGCAAATTCCAAGTTTGTTTTATATAGGCCAAGACCTTGATTTAAGGATTGTAAAACTGTTACCTCGTTGTCATAAGCTGTAAGTTCAACCGGAAGCCGCATTGAATTGGCAATCTCCCGGGACAACAGTTCGACACTCCCCTCTTCGATTTTTCCATACAGGACATACTCTGCAGGACTGTAATAGCTGACTGAACATGAATGCAAAAGTTCATGGATTAATGTATGATCCGGTACATCATCCCTTACGATGATGTCACAGTTCCACTCCTTTATGCCCATGCAGCTTTCCTGTTCACATCGTTCATTATCCGCCTTGACTTTCCCGCTCCATTTGCTTTTCCGTGGAGAGTACTTTTCCACTTCCGTCCTCAGCGGTATGCACCGCTTTTCCATCTGTTCAGAAGTCCTCTTTATCCCTAATCCCCCTATTTTCTCAGATTTAGGAACATATAGATTTTCCCACTCCCAATACTTCATATCCGCCGGCACGTAATACGTTTTTCCGTCCCCATCCCTAGCGGCCCGCTGTTCCCCTTCTGTAAACTCATCGTCAAAGTACGGCACCGTGGTGGACCTGCAATTGGGGTGGAAAGGCGGTGCTGTAATGCCCACCTTGTAATCCTTCATGTCAAAGACCTTACCGTCCATATCCCTGCATATTTCAGAGGTTTGGCCGTCCAGCGTGGCCAGAATCTCATACTTCTCCACTCCCAGTTCCTTCAAGCAGTCCTTTTGAGCCGCCGATGAGATGGCCGCGGATTCAGTCATGATGAGGCGCCCGGCCTGACTCCGACTGACCTCCATGGTCTTTGACAGGCTATCTATGGCTTTCTGAGGAGACTCACCACGGATGATGTTCTGCGTCAGCTCGGTATGCAGGTTCCTGACTAATTTGTCCTTATTTGTCCAGATACGGCTCGAGAAGTCCTGCGCCCATGGCCTTTTGATGACAGCTTCTATCTTCCTGTCATCCAGCCGGGCCAGATTGGTTCCCGCCCCGGTCCCTTTCGCCACCTCGAAAGCGGTTCGGTAATACTGCTCCCCATAGGCCTTATGCAGGTAATCCGTCATGCCCCCCTCGAACTCCGTTGATAACAGCTCTGCGTGCTGCTGCATCTGAAGCTTCATTGCCTCCAGGTAGGATATATGGTGGCGAGCGGATGCATTCTCCAGTTCCTTCATCCAGCGCTGGTCAACTGCATTTTCCTCTCCGGCTTTTATGTAATCCTCGACCGTCCACTTGAACTCCTCCAACTCATTCTTCTTAAGCAGCTTCTTGGCACCCGCATAACTGATGTCATTGTTGTCTGCCAGGCGCCGATACCACCGGCCAATGTCCATCTGGATACTGTTGGTGGCTCTTATGTACTGGCGCTGGACATCCTTGTAATAGGCTGCGCTGCGCTGGTACTGGTCATCCTCCAGGGAAGCCATGCGTTTTCTCCAATAGTCTGTATTTTTAGCCGTGGGGCACACCTCCTCTCATTGCTTTTCATTTTCTTCTGGTCTATGATATCTTTATCAGGGCTACCCAAACACTAAAGAACGAGGACTTTACGCCAATTCTGACGAAAAGTACGGAGTAAGAAAAGGAGGTTTCTATGCGCCTAAATTCGGACTGTATCCGCAATATTTTAATTACAGTTGAATCAATAGAATATGATACCGCTTATTCAATGTCCGAACTTTGTAACAAACTTCCTAACTATTCAGAGGACGAGTTGAACTACCATTGCCTCCAGCTCATCGATGCAGGATTTCTTAATGCCACAGCAATAAATATAATGGGACACACAACACCGCGGGTATGGAAAATCTTTGACTTAACCTATCCAGGCCACCAGTTTTTAGCTGATATACGTTCTGATACTACATGGAATAAAACCAAGGTTATTGCCAAATCCGTTGGTTCTGAGTCTTTACATGCATTAAAAGAGATCGCTGTTGGTGTTGTCACCTCTGCAATACAGAGCCAACTTGGTCTACATTAACCAACATCGTCACCGTCAACTTCGCTGGCTCATTTGCCCCGGCGAAGTTTTCTAATTTGTAATCTGTCACATTATTAACTTCTATCCCATCCAGGAAAATCTGCTCCATCTCATTAATACAGACTGATTTAAGTCTCATCCCCTTCACCGCCTTCCTCTTCCTCCTGTTTTCCCTGCTGCTTGAATGCCTGCTGGTATAAATCTACCTTCTGCGCATTTTCATCTTCTTCCTTCTTCAGCTGCTTTTCTTCCTCCTCTGCATTTTCCACCCATGGATGATTCTTAAGAATGGTCTTATGGGAGATGACGCCCGTGCTTTTTGTAGCGATGTCAGCCAGTTCCGATTCACTCCGGATGGCCGTCCTGGTCCATGTCTGCGTTATCTGCTTACACTCGGCCCCCAGATGATGACATATTGCCCGTACCAACCGGCCAAACCCCAGCTTAAACTCCGTCTCCATCAGGCCCGCCTTCAGCTCCAAAAGGGAGTACAGGTATTTCAGCGCTTCCCCGGAGGTATTTCCAAACTTCTGCGGATCCGGATCCACACCCATTCCCTGTTCAAAGATTGCTTTCCTGGTAATCTCCAGAAATTTCTCTCTGGCCTCTATCGGAATACTGATAGTCAAGGCCTCCACACCTCCGCTCCCTCCAGCTCCGTCAGTCTCCACCTTAATTGCCTTGTATTCTTTCAGTTCCGCAATGAAAGACTTGAGGTCCTGGCCCCCATAGTTAGTCAGTATAAATATGATTTCCTGCGTGTCCTCGAGGTCATTTAAAAAGCCGCTGAATACCTTGTCATAGGCATCTGACAGCAGCTTTATATTGGTTAAATCATCTGTGGGGATATTATTGTTATAAAATGGGATGAATGGCACTTCTCCAAAACCATGCTCAAACACATTCGTCTGCTCCATACTCTCATCCGGGGAGCCGGTCAGCTCATATGCGTTATACGGCTCCAACCCTGTTTCAGAGATGGAACTGCTTTTCTTTTTATACACATAGCATTTTTCTACCGTCCAGTACTCCCACACATAGATGGCCTTACCGTCAATAACATCCCTGGTTTTATAGGTCCGCAGCACGGCATCCAGCTGGCGGTCCAAGTCCGCGGAATAGACTGGGATAATCTGCTTTGGGTCAATAACCCCATACTTCCATTGCCAGTCATCATCCTTCCAGTAGTGCAGCCACGCCACCTTGCAGTTTGAGGCCTTTATGCATAAGTCCTTGCATACCTTGGCGTATTTATCCCCCAGCAGGTCTGCTATCTGCCTATTCGCCTTTTCATTTCCTACATCAAACAGCGGCGGCGCTGAAAACATATAAGCAGCCTTCTGGTTGACCAGCAGGCCGTGAAAGTTCCGCGGTATCCGGTTATCCGCATTTCTCAGCGGGTCATTGTCCCGGTTCTTCCCTATACCAAAAAGAATATCATTCTTATTCTCATAATACCGTTCTGCCGCCTTGGACTCCCGGACAAAACGTCGGTGCCCTGCGGAATAGCTCTTTATTAGTTCCTTTACAATATCAATCGTCATGGCCTGTGGCATCTCACCACCTCCTTTACTTTAAGACCGATATGCTGCCTCCTTTGAGGTCTGATACCTCGTAATCATCCAGTCCGTACCAGATAGCGGATAGTGTATGGGGATCTATATTAAACTCATCCTCAATGATTTCCCCATCCTTATCCACGGCAAATGTCAATTCCTTCAGCTCATTGATGATGTTCTGACATCGGTCTGAGCATACAATACTCCTGAACCGCTTGACCTTTTTGGTGTACACCTCCCGGGACCCCTGGAACTTCTTGCAGGGCTTCATCCGGAATCCCTGTTGTTTGTAATATCGGATTGCCTTTGGTTCTGCGCAGTCAGCCTTTATAAGTATGCCCTTCCATTTCTCTATGTCCTGCGCAATCTCCGGGTCTGTCTTATCTCTGGAATAATATTCGTCATACAGATAAAGAATTTTATTATCGTGGTCTATCATCATTCGTACCACAGCATTGTAGGAGGTCACGAAACCAAAGTCCATTCCGTTCTTTTCAATCGGATTGGTAATCCCCTTTATGCATTCAGCAATTTCTCTTTTGGTACGTACTTCAAACTGCGGGAACACCAGCCTTCCGTTAATACCAAAGCGCCCTTTACGAGCAACCCGGTACAAGTCTGGATCATGTTGCTGCAGCTCATCCAGCTGTGCAATGTAATCGGCCGGGACAAAGTAGTTGTCATCCACGGTACTGTGATGATAGTACGTGTTACCGACCACCATTATCCGGTTCTGGTATAGTTCCTCATCATCCAGTATCTTAATCTTTTCCCCCTTATCCTGGAAGAAATGTTTATACACCCAATTGCTTTTGCTGACAGGGTTTGTGGACACAATGATGTGATTGCTGAGGGTCGGATGCCTCAGGCGGCCAAGGATTTCCTTGAAGCCCGCATACTTGACTTCGGAGCATTCCTCAATCCAGACGATACTAACACCATTCAGGGATTTCAGCTTTGCCGGCTTGTCCATGCCTTTGAAGATGATGCGGCTGCCGTTACTAAAGCGCACCTGCATCGGAGACGTGGTAAACGTGATATAGTCCGTCACCTCCATGGCCTCCGCCACTTCCATCAGAAGGTCGTAGCAGGAATCCCGGATGGTATCGAATACCTCGCGGACCACCAGGGCCTTGCGTTTCTCCTCCAGCAGCTTCTTAATCAGCTTCACGGCAATATGGTAGCTCTTAGAACTGCCATAACCGCCAACAGTCAGATATATCTTATGGTCCCAGTCATGGACGAAATCAAAGAAATGGTCATTCAATACAAATTTTACGTTGTGTACATCAGCCATGTACCTCGCCTGCCTTCTCAAAGGTAATCTGGATTGGCTTCTCTTCGTCCTTCTCAACCTGGGACTTCAGAACTGCAATCCGCGCCTTCTGCTCCTCACTGGCCAGCTCCCAGTTTTTATGCAGGAGCTCATCATACTGTTTAATAAGCCCCTCCAGCGTTTTCTGGGCTCTGGCCTGCGCCTGCAGAAAATTGCCATGCTTATCCCAGGCCTGCTGTACCTCCCAGCGCTCCTCCGTGACCGTCTCCCCATCCTTATGGCCCACCTTAGTGATGGTCTTATCATCCCGGTCCCTCACATACATGATGGACTGCGCCCGGATGATTGCAGCATACGCAATCTGCACCTGGTCCCAAAGGATGTCCAGTGGGTCCGTGGGCATCTCCTGGATAATGGAAAAGGTCTCCTCAGGCAAGTACTTGCTGAAGAAACCGTATTTTTCTGCGTTCTTATTCAGCTCCGGCGCACCGCCTTCATTCCCGACAGCATTACTGTTTCCAGGCTGCCCGCCTTTTTTCTTATGCAAACGTTCGCTTCTCTTATCCGAACGTTCGCTATCCCACTTATGCGTACACTTCCATCGGCGGACTGTTCCCTCCGGCAGGTTTAGTTGACTTGCAATCTCAACCAATTTCCTACCTTTCCGATACATGGCCTCCGCCTGTTCTATCCTTGGGTCTGGCGCTCTGGCCATGCTCATCACCTCAATTCGTGTTGTTTTGTAAGGAGGTCCCGGACGCCCTAAGTTTCAGGCGCCGGGAAATGGGTAACAAAAAGGGCCTGCCGTCTCCGGAAAGCCCAATTTCTTTCTTACAATATATCACACCTTTATAGTCACATTCCATCACATTGTGAAATTTTTTAATGCCTTGGCGTGTATGCGGTGAATGTGCTGCCAGCTGTGCTTCATTTCGTTGCAAATCTTCTCCCACTTCATTCCCTGAATATACCGGTATGTAAGCAGATCCTTCTCCCTCTCATCCTCCATAGCCTCAATCCGCTTCTGTACCTCCTGGAATGCGCATATCCGACTGTACCGGGCTGCAACCAGTTCCTGCTCTATCTCGTCCACCTTCGCTGCGTAATCAGACAGGTCCTTCTTATCCGTCCCGTGCGGCATCCCGTCATTCGTGACGGAAGGAGACATTTTATTCCGCCTCAGTTCTTCCAGCTGTTCTTCCAGGCGCCGGACCCGCCGCTTCTCCTTCTGATAGGACATTAGGACTTCCTTCTTCTTTTCGTTTTCTGTTTTTTCCTTGTCCACCGGCCTCACCTCCTCCCGCATCCAGCCATGGGCACGCCCAGCACCCGTACCGTATCCAGCCCTTGTTGTTGCGCTGGCCATCACACCCGCGGCGCCCGTTGTCTATGTAGCACTGTCTCATAATACCGTATCACTCCCTTCGGCAGCCTGCGCAGCTCCGGAACCGGACAGGCCGCTGTGTATGTAAAGGGCGGCATTCTGGCCGACCATGTATCCGGCGGCGGCTCCCGGATGGCTGATTCCGCCAAAGCCGCTACAGCTGATGCCCGCAGGACCTTGTTGGCCTTGACCTGCTTACTGTCTGCTTTCTTTCTCAATCAGGTATCCCCCTTTCTTTCACAAATGTCAGTTTAATGTGTCAATGATGACTTACTTACCAACCCAATTTTTCTCATTTTTTTCATAAATAACTTCATTTCGTAATATGTAAGTCCGGCACAGGTGTTACCAATCTTCTTATTGTCCATCAAATCTTTATCATATGACTGAATAATGTGTTTACCTGATTTTTTATGTAATAAATCAACGCATTGTGTATACTTATATTTTTTATTGTATCTTTCGTAACAGGCTCCGTATTCATCGTCTGATACCTTTGTAAATCCAATTTCTTTTAACTTGTCATCAATATTTTTAAATAATTTCATCATGTATTCCTCTTTCTCCGACACTCAGCAGTCGGCTGCTAATATTAATTTTGCCGCTTAATCAACGTAGCAACATAACTACTCCGCTTTTCACCTGTAGCAAGCTCAATATCCTTAAAGAATCGGTTTTACGTTCTTGAAATACTTATACTCTACTGGGGGCAACGCTTCGATCTCTTTAGCCATTCGCAGAAGATACTCGACCGGTGGTTCCCCCTCCGTATACAATTCCAAGCTGATAACGCATGATAGTCCCACGGTATCAGCCCCACACACCACTTTCATCGGACGGTCATATCGTGTGTCGCATTGGATAGCTCGGAATTTTACTACTTTCATTGATACCTCCCGAAAATGCTAATTATCGTGATACCACCCAAATGGACACTGGCATATCGGTTTACATTCATCCGGATCCTTGCAGCATGTATAACAGCATCCATCTGAATTCTCATTGCAATTTTCCATACAATCCCTGCAAAGACAATCATCACATTGTTCCATGAATTCCATTTTTCCTCCTAAATTTTAACTTACAGTTACAGTCTCAGTGCAAGCTGGGCATTTAATACGTTTTTCCCATTCATTCCAGTCTACCTGATAAGTTTCCAAATCATTATTGTCAAACTCCAATACTGCTCCACAGTGATTGAATGTTACTCGGCGCTTCTGGCCATACTTAATTACTTTCACCATCTCTTTCACCTCAAAACATTAATATTTCGGAAGTGGATAAGCCACAGGCGCATCAATAACTAAGTGTTTTAAAGCTGTTCTTTCGTTAAGCTGGGCCACATATAGCATATAGCAAGGGCTTGATGATGGAGTATCACAAACCCTGTTTCTGGCTAATTCTTCTAGCCTTACAATTTCATTGTACAGAGCCTCACGGCTGATTAAATCATTGCTCATTTTTTCTCCCTCAAATTTTAATTTTGCTGTTCGTCCGTGTTGACAATTTCAAAACATTCTTTTAACCATTCGAATGCATTGCTTAAGTTGTATGAACTATACCCAACACAATATTTATTACTACCAATTTCACGGTATTTAATTTCATAATAGGGTTTATCAACAGATCCGTGAACAACTATTTCTGCACTTGTTACTTTGATTTTAATATCTTTACTATTACTGTCATTGACTACTACAGTAGCAAGATTATCCATTTTTACATATCCTCCCTAATATTAATTTTTACGAGAATACAAAGATTCCACTGTTTTTATAATCTTGTCATAGCAATCTGAGCATACTTCATGTACCTCTTGCCTCTTATCGTAGGTTCCTGTAAATTCATCTCTGCGTTCCCCGATTTTAAAATCGAGTCCATCAACCTTATAGGCGTAATCTGTAAATTTATTACACAAATCACATCTATATGCTTTCGCCATGTTTACCTCCTAAATGTCAGTTTTCCTTATAAGTCACAAAATCCTCGTACCCTTCCAGAATCTCCAGAAATATTTCTTCAAAGGGGATTAACCATTTTACAGAATTTTCATCACTGGTGCTTGGTTCACTTAATCTGTTTAAAATGTAATCAACAAAATCCTGTTCTTTCCCTCTCTTTATATTGCTACCGTCATAGTTTTCAGGGCTACATTTAAACAATTTCTTTAAATCCGTAACCTTCAAGGAAAAATGAATGATTTTCCCGTCTGCTGATAACTCGGTTTTTAACATTCCATTGTCGTATTTCTTTTTCATTTTTCACCTTTCCCGGCAATGCCGTTAAATTTTAATATATCCCAAAATAATGCAGCGCTAACTGCGCCCTATGCACTTCAAGCCTCTGTTTCGACAACTTATACCGATTAGGATCAATCTCAAATCCCACATACGGTAATTTGGCCTCCTCAAATGCTATCAGGCTGCTTGCACTTCCTACGTGCGTGTCTATTACCTTCCACCCAGGCTGTACATACTTCTGAATCAACCAGCGGTAGAGGTTAATCGGTTTCTGCGTTGGGTGGATCCGCTTCTCATTGAGTTTCTTATTGCCTTGCTGTATCCAGCCTTCCTCTATGGATTTCCCCTGCATCATTCCATTCCACATATACCGGAACAAGCGCACTGAATCATGTAAAGTGCAGGAGGCAATCTCGCAATCTGAGAAACTACTTTTCCCATTGCATTTGTCCCATATGATTCTGCCAGGCAGAAAATGCCAGTTAAAATAATTACAGCCCCATACGATCTGATGCTTAGATACCCGTTCCAATTCCGTGAAATATTCATCTCCGGGTACATCCCAGTTTTCTGAAGGCTCATAAAAACGCTGCACGCCTATGGGGCTTACTTTCCTTCCGTAATATCTCCTGCGTTCTGGGCCAGAGAAGTAGGGCGGATCAACAATCGCAAGGTCAAAATACTTATCCGGAAACTGCTCCATCCCGTCCATACAATCCATGTTGTAATATCCGAAATCCATCCTATCCTCCAAATTTTAATCCGGTTGATTAGATACTATTCTGTGCGTTGTAACATCCATATCCTTAATCATATCTAATAGTGGCCGCTCTGTCTCGCTTTTCGCTATCGCTTTCCAGCGATATGTATATACCGGTTGTGAGCAATTTCCTAAAATATTTGGCATTGCATAGCTTTCTTTTCTCTCCAAGAAAAACATCTCTTTCACCTCAAAATTTCGATTTGGTTGACAAAAACATGTAAAATCTGTAAAACACGCTCATGTTAAGCAAATGTTAATATCGCTGCCCTCTTTTATCATACCGGCATCTGGTATGGGCATGGGCTGCCAAGGTAACACCGGGCCACAAATGTCTCTGCCTCTCCGCTCTCCAGAGCCTTAATAGCCATCTCGTAAGCCTGTATCTGCTTCTCCGCCTCTGCTATAAAACCTATCTTGTCAGGTATCGTGTTTTCGATAATTCCGGTGCGTACCATTTGCTCCCATCCCTTATCTGTGGTTTGGTAGCGGTATGTATTAATGTGTTCCTGCAATATCGCAATTGCTCCCTGTCTATCTATCATTCCTCTGCCTCCTGATGCATTTCGTCGTATTGGTACTGTAAGCGGCACTCTTTGCAGGTTTCGCAAGGTTCTCCATCTCCACCCATGGTTCTTAATCCGGCACATAAGCCTTCTTCCATTTCTGTATATTCAAAACGTTCGGTCATATAGCAATGAGCAATCCCATCTTCAATCCTTTTTTTATCTGTCTTTATCTTTTTGTATGCCCAATCCAAAAGCATGAGCAAATCCGCTCTAGTTGTCGCATTATGAGTTTCCAGACTTAACTCCTTCTCTATCAAACCCATCTTTTTTTCGTACGGCAACCATTCAAATCTTTCTTTGTCATACTTCATCCCTCTGCCTCCTTATATGGCTCCGGCAATGGCATCCAGGCCAGCACGTCCAGTTTTTCCCACCCATCAGTAAATGATGCTCCGTTCCAAAGTGCCATAATCACATAGTCTGTATTTTTGACAGACACTAAATATGTCTCCAATGGCTTGTTATCATATAGCGGATTCTCTTTTGGTTTCTTTGGGAGCCGTTCCGAAGCGGGAATCCACGCATCGCCCAGGGCCGCAATAGCTTCCATTGCACGCCAAACTCCATTAGCCGCTTCCTGGTTATGTTCTTCTCTTTTTATGCGCTCATACAGTCTTGCTAATGTGTCGATTGCTTTTTCTTTTTCCAAATATTTTTTCATTCTCGTTCCTCCGCTAAATACGTGCCAAATGAGTCAATTGCCTTCATGGCCTCTCCCAAATCATCAAACACCCTTCCATCGTACGAGATATCATCAATCCGGTACCCCAGTTCATCTCCATCGGATGGGGTTGCTACCCTCAAGGTGCAGATATCCATGCCTTTGTATTCCGTTACCTTTGCATATCTATCATTCAAATGCTTCATTGCCTTCTCCTCCCTTCAGTTTCAGCACTGATACTTCATAGGCAGTGCGTATCTCTGTTTCTGTCTCGCTGAGTTTTTTGATGTATTCGCGGCTTTGTACGCGTCCCCATATCTCTATCCTGTTTCCTACCTCGAATCCGGATGCACGGCGTGCATTGCGGCCCCAGCAGATACAGGGGATATAGTCCGATTTACCATATGGGCGGTTTACTGCCAGAAGGATGTCCGCGATTTCCTTTCCAAGCGGGGTTTTTCTGTAGACAGGCGGCTTGCAGATATAACCGTCCAGGAATATCTGGTTATTTTTTGTGTAATCCGTTGGAGTGGGCAGATCCAGATGAATCTCTCTTACAAACACAGACAGCTTCAGCCGGCTTCTGAATCCTTCGCTCTGGTTGTAGGAGCGGAACTGGCCTGTGTACTCCACAGTATGGCCGGTATAGTCTTTATGCACATCTATCAGGTTTTCAGATACCATCAATGGAATGATGTCCACCTGTCCGCTGAGCCGGTTGACAGCCACATCCACCATATAAAATCCTTCTCCGAACACTTTGTGGCTGAAGGTAAATCCAGAAGCAATCTCACCCATCATGTTTACCTTGTTGTTTTCTGTTTTATTTAACATATTGTTTTTCCTCCGTGTTATTTTCCCAATCACCTGCCAGCCAATCCATTACATTATCGGATATGCCTAATATTAATTCTCTTTTATCATCTACCGATATGGCCTTAATAATGTCGGATTGCTGCAGATACTCGACAATGCAGAATGCAATCATTACAGACAGCTCCACATCGCCCGATTCCCGTATATGCTCACTCACTGTCATTTTTTCCCTCTTTATCTAACTGAACGGCAGACCCTCATCCTCTATGCCATCCGGAATGCTCATAAATCCATCCCCGATGTCCGTGCCCTGGACCTGCCGCTGTTCCGGGCCTCTGCCCGACGCTCCCTTGCTGTCCGCGAACTCCTGATCATCCAGAATGATCTCCGTTGTGTATACCTTCCGGCCCTCCTGGTTCACATAGCTTCCCGTCTGTATCCTGCCCGATACAAGCACCCGCA
>OHII01000238.1_pt1 | contig 31065 bp, 35 predicted proteins | sample 1568341 | NCBI WGS metagenome assembly OHII01 (sample SAMEA3879548, study PRJEB24766) | human gut metagenome | biome: human-associated habitat; feature: feces | place: USA | collected 1985/1987
TTTCTGTTTCCTTATCCGGATCTTCTTTTGATTCCTCAGTCTCGTCTGGTGCAGACTCTTCCGGGCGGCTTTCCTGTTCAGAACCACTTTCGCCATCAGAGCCGCTCTCATCGGTAGAATCACTCTCATCCGTAGAGCCGCTTTCACCAGTGGAACCGCTCTCGTCAGTGGAGTCACTCTCATCCGTAGAACCGTTTTCACCAGTGGAACCGCTCTCATCGGTAGAGCCGCCTTCCTGTCCAGAGCCGTTCCCATCCTCAGAGCCATCCTGTCCGCCATTGTCCCCTTCGGAACCGCCCTGATCTTCAGAACCGCCATTTCCATCCCCGGATTCAGAACCTTCTCCGGAGTCGGAGCCGCCGGAGTTCTCATCCCCTGAATCGGAGCCATCCTCTCCTGAAGAATCATGATCCGAAGAATTTTCTCCGGTATCGGTATCACCGGAGCCGGTATCCTCATTCCCTGCATCCCCTGTATCGGATGTACCGGCGTCATCTGCCTCTTCGTCACTGATCCCTACATCATCCAGGGTCAGCGCCTCCGGCCGGATAAAGGATGTGTATCTGGGCCGGTTCCGGATCGCTTCCGCTGCGTATGCAGTCAATGGCGTGACAGATGGCAACAGCATGGTAGCTGTCAAAAGAATACTTACTGCCTGTTTTAGTTTCCCCTTACGTTTCTTCATTTGTTCCTCTCCTTTTTCATACCATATTTTTACATATCTCTTTTAATACTCACCTCCTGTTTTGTCTGATATGTAACAGTGAATGATCTATTAAATATGAAACGTTGTATCTAAAGGAAAATTATAGTGCTATTTTTTATTATTTTAGTGATGTTTGCATAATTAGTATGGTTTGATTACATAATTATTCTTATCCTCCATTTTTGCAGCAGCCATCCATTAAAAATGGCTGCTGTATTAAATACATCCTCTTAAAGTTTATATGCGGAACATACGGATACATCTCAAAAATGTAATACACAATTCCTGATATAAATCCTCATCAAATGTACCATTGATAATAGAGTTTTTGGTTAACAGTGGTTTATATATTTCTAACAGTTCAGAAACTGATTCCGGATCTCCATCCTTAGCCTGTAAAAGAAGTTTATTAAAATCCATTCTTTTCCATCCTTTCCCTGATTTTTTTGATTGCACGGTAATAAACAGCTGTAACCCCTTTATAGCCCAAACCGAATTTTACCGCCAACTCCTCAAAACTTTTTCCCTCTAGTACTCTGGCAAAAAAAATTTCTCTCTCCCGTTCTGTGATTGCCTTTAACGCACATAGTAATTGGTTATTTTCTATACACATAAGCAACGGCAGTTCTCCCCATATATCAAACTCTGCAGCAGTGCTCTGCTCTCTGAATATACGTTCTGCTTCCACTTCTGTTTGGCGGTATCGCAGTACCTGCCTGATATAATCGTTCCGTCTGCGCTGTATTGCTGTAGATATATATGAAGTAAACCGATTTTGTAATATTTCTAATTCTGTCTGTCCTTTATTTAACAGCATATTTTTTCCTCCTGTAATTCAAGATTTCAATAGAAACTTGAACCAAAGGAGGATTCCGGCAATGATATAATATTATTTTAAAATAGAAAAACGGCCAATTCCGCACTGCTGTACTGAATCAGCCATTTTATAAAAAGATGTGATGAAAATATGCGTGCCCTCCAGCAATTGTATACGATTTTCGTATAATATCCTTTGTTTACTTCAATCGATAAATCATACGATATCTGCCAATTATAAATTCAAAAAATTAAAGTAACTCCACATTGGCATAATTAGGTGCATTGGTTAGCATATTTTACAAAATTTTCCATTTTTAGATAAAAATAAGACTGCAGCTCCGCTGGAATTTACTACCAGAGCCACAGTCCTACTAATATTCTTCTTAATTTCTCATGTTTTCTGCCATTGTATCTTTATGATCCCAGATACCAACAAAAACAAAGCAATAGAAAATACTGTAATAAATACAGTTCCAAATCTGTGTATTGTGATAACAAACAACAATGTCTCCGTAATGAGAATATTTCGGCCTTTCTTCCGATATACTTCTCGTTCGATATCTTCCAATTTCTCATTACCGTCTACTGGTATGAGGTAATATAAGATACCTGCTTCAATCCCCCCCAAGATCAAAGCTGTCAGAGATGATAATGTACTGTACTTGATTATCAAAAATGCAATTATCATCAACACTGCTGAAATACAGGCACAACGTCCACGAGTCGATGCATGATATCCTCCTGCATACATTCGCAATGGAATCAAAGCCATCAAAAAAATCAGACTTTCCGGGCCAATCTTTAACGCATATCCAACCAACACGGTTATCAGCATACCTAATCCTGCACTTATTCCCTGTTCAAGTCCGTATTCAATGACTTCTCTCTCCTCTGGCTGTACATCACAGAAGGATATCAGACATCCGGAAATTTTATGAATCACTTAGAACTTTCTCATTTTCTTCAATGCGTCCGGTTTCTTGGGCTGATAGGTGAGGTATGTACATGCTGCATTTGCCTCTATCTTTGCCACTGAAACGGCTGTCTTACCAATTAAGCTTCCAAGGTTCTTCTTCATGTTTGACATCTTCATATACGTTTCCTCCATTTTCATATTAAATATTGCTGCCTGTATTTACTACAGCTGTCGATATTATAAAGCAAAATCCTATTATGTACTGATAATTGACATAATTAGTATGGTTTAATGACATAATTGGTTTTATTAATATAAGTTTTCTATTTTTATGTATTTATTATACTATAGAAAAAATAGGATATACTGCGCTATGCCATATACCCTATTCATTACGATTGCTATTTTATTTATAATTCTTTAACTAAATTTGTTAAATATAACATAATATTTATACGAAATCGTTCCTCTGAATATGTTATATCCAGTGTTCCATTATGTTTTTCAACAATTCTTTTTACGTTCTTCAAACCGAAGCCATGGATTGCCTTATTATTTTTTGTTGTATAAAATCTGCCCTTCTCTTCATTGATAATTCCATTATAACTATTTTCAATCTCAATATACAGCAATCCTTTTTTGGTAACCAGTTTCAAATGCAGCATTTTTTCCTGTGTATTTTCTGATGCCGTAATCGCATTTTCCAAAAGATTACTCAGCAAAACATTAATATCAAATGATGATGTGAATGCCCCTGATGGAACAACGATCTTTACAGATACGTCTTTCAGCTTATGATTTGCTTCTTTTAATAAGTAATTCAGATTCCCATCCAGTTCTTTATTCCCCGAGTCTACATATTGATCTGGATTTTCTGTTTCTTTTTCCATCTCTTCCAGATAGGAAATCATCCCTTCTGTATTTCCAGAACCGGCCATGGCTAAAAGCGCCCTTATATGATATTTCATATCATGCTGAAGAGAACGGATCTGATCCTGCGTTTTCATAATAATATCCAATTGATGCCTGTATATGTCTGAGGTTTGAATCAGCAATTCATTTTCCAAATTTACCAGATAGGTCCTCTCCATGGCGCTGTAAAGGAAAAAAGAAATAATATTGATCACTAACAGCCCTATACCAACCAATACAATAAAATTCCTGTCTGCCAGATTATCTATAATACACAGATGAATCATTCCAATACTGCACAGCGGGATAAAAAGCAGGAACATCCAATTAGGTGAGATAAAGCCCGGATTCTTTTTCTTATATATCAGCTTTTCTGCCAGCAACTCACAAACGGTAATCAAAAGCGCTGTCATTACTCCTAACAGCTCACTGATCGAACGCTCCACAGCAAAACCAACACAGGATATCACCACAATTACATCACACAGCATACTAAGGGTATAAATAATACAGACAGACAAGATTTTCTTCTTAATATTTCCCAGAAATGAAAGCGACACCACAAACAAGCCAACTATATTTGTAAGTATATTAACCCTGGGATTATGAAATAATATGTATCCGAAACTATTAAGCAGAAAATAAAACATCATACTTCCAAATTGAATCCAGTGTTTTGCCTTCTCTTTTGGATGTTCCAGAAACAGCCCTAAAAATCTCATATGAACATAGGTTCTAAACAGATTTGTAGGTATAAAGATCAAAAAGTTCTCCATACTCATTCCAGCATTTCTCCTCTACAGCATAATTTATCCCGAACTTCTTTCTGATATGCTTTACTGATCGGCAGCATATCGTGGTTTTTCATTTCGATAAATTCAAAGGTATATCTTATAACATAATCTCTGTTGATGAGATACGATTTATGTATCAATAAAAACTGAGGCGGAACCTTACCTACTACATCATTTAATTTTCCGTAAAATACAATTTCCTTATCTTTCGTCACTGCAAGGACTTTATGCCTGTCGCTTTTAAAATACAAAATATCATCATACTCTATGCTGTAAATTTCCCGTCCATTTTGATAGTTGAATATCTGATTTTTTGTTTCTGTTACTTTTAAAATGCCTTTAAGCACCTGAATCAGATCTGACTCCTTAATAGGCTTGATCAGAAAATCATATGGTTGTGTTTTAAATAACTTTATCGCATAACTCGTCTTGGAAGAAATATAAACAATCTGAATATTTATATTGTTTAACTCTTTTCTGATATAATGTCCAAGATCTATTCCCGACAGACGCATCAGTTCAATATCTAAGAAGACCAAATCGACCCGATTTCCCTTATTCAAATAATCCTGCAATGTTTCTCCTGAGAACCAGACACTTATCTCAACGTGTATATTCAACTGCTCTGCAATCTGGTTCAACATGGTTTCTAATTCTGAACATAAAATTTTATCATCATCACATACTGCTATATTTAAAAACTTATTTTTAAATATCATAAGACCTCCAGCTGCTTTTCGTACTATCAATGCCCTCCGCCTATTATAGCTCATATGATTCTGTCCTTTCAATTTTAATTTTGATAATTGATGCTTTCCATTTCATTATACCTGTTATGGATGATAAAAAACATCCATGACCGCTTAATTATTTCAATCATAGTGGATAAAATTTAACTATAGCAAAGGAGACTCACTATGGATGACTTATTGACACAAATGGGAAAGCGCATTTATTCACGCCGAAAGCAGTTACGATTAAATCAGGAACAACTGGCTGAACGTGCTAACCTTACTCCCCAGACAATATCAAGCGCTGAACTGGGGCAAAAGGCTCTTCGGCCGGAAAATATTATAAAAATCTGCTCGGCCCTCGATATCAGTACCGATTATCTGTTGCTGGGGAAGATCAATGCAGTTGACTCCCCTCTTCTTATGAATCGGATTTCAAAACTATCGCCCGCTCAATATCATTATCTGGAAGATATCATAAATTCCTATATTCTTGCAGTTCTTGGAAAAGAGACATAGATCACATCCTTTCAATCTGTGTCTCTTTTCTTTTCAACTGTTTCTAAAAGCAAACAATGTATCCTGAATTACGGAAACCATTTCCTTATCCACCTCAGTTTCCTTATCTGAATGTCCCTGCCTTGTAATTTGTATTGGTCCTGAAGGCTTTTGAATTTTTGTATTCTGCTGTTCTAAAAGTTCTATCACAACCTTTTCTATCATATCTCGTTCCACATGGTTTAACACAAAAATATCCGGTGTTTCCGGACATTTTATATAATGCAGGATTGCATTGGCAATAAAGTTTGCTTTGCTATGAGCTCCCTGCCGTTCCAATAACTGAATCACTTCTTTATGGGCAGGATCATTTTCATTGAACTTAATAGTAAATCGTGATCTGTCTTTTTTTACAGCCATATGGTTCACCGTCCTATTGTTTCTGCCTGATATAAAAGTTCATATCCCCTTGCATTTGCATTAATTTCATTAACAAAAAATGATCTTCCCACTTTTCCAGATGCTTCAATCTGCTTTTTAAGCAAAATAGCTCCACCTCCCACAAAAACTGCTACCCCTGCTGATAAATCAATCATCCTCTCCCGAAGGCTGCTGAACAGGTCATTTACAAAATCCTGTGCCATGCCAATAATAAGTGAAGCGATAACCGGAGAATAAGCTTCTCCCTGTCCCTTCAGAACAGCATCAATATCCGCTTCATCCAACAGTACATTAAATTCAGAATTAACCTTTGTTCGAATACGGTTATAAAGGACAATAATACCATTTTCCAGAGAATCACATACTGATAAATCACATTCCCCATTCCGCATCAGCAGGTAATCTGCCGTAAATCCTCCAATATCTGCAATCAATACCCTAGGATACCCGATCAGTTCCTTTAAACGGGTCACAGCTGCTGCATACGCCTGCGGGTAGCATTTTACATCGTCAATATAAATAGCATAATTATTTCCTCGGTAATCAAAGTTTACCAGCCCTCGTCCGGAAAAATACTTTAAAAAAGTCCTGTATTGCGCACCATAATGAGCAGGAGGCAAGCCAACTGCCAGCTGTATATGTATGATTTCTTCTTCACAACCATTCCATTTTAAAATCTCCTCAGCAATCCCAAACAGAGTAAGAACAAAAAACCTCTCATCCTCGGTCTTATCTCTCTTATATGGAATACGCTGGTTAGAAAGAGAGTAAAATTTATCCCGATATTTCAAAATGTTTCTGCCGAATGGCCTTGTTGTACTTTCCAGAAGTCCTGATACAAACGGTTTACAGTGAACTGTCTTTATCTGCTTATTTCCATGATCAACCGCAATTAACATAAATATCCATCTCCTTTATTTTTGCTTTATACATATCCTTTACGTATAAGCTGCGTATTTTTCAACAATCCTAATTTGATACAATCAAAAAAGGCGCAGTTTCCCACGCCTTTTTCAACTCTGCCATTTTTCACTGATTACACATCCTGCTCATTTTTGAAATCAAATCGTACACGTCCCACTAAATAAATTGGGACGGTTATTTTTTTATCAGAAATTCCTCCGTAAGTATCTCCCTTAAAAAAATAAACTGCCTCTACTTTTTGATCCCTCAGAAGTAATTGAGCCGTTTTTCCTTCTGATTTTCCAGCTTTTACTTCAACACCATACGTTTTATAATTCTCACGGCTGTTAATCAGGAAATCAATTTCCCCTTCCTTATACAATCCAAACATAGGCGCTGTACCCGAAATTTTTCTGGCACGTACTCGCTTTAACAGATCAATATAAACAAAATTTTCATTTATAATGCCACGAAGTGAAGACAGATCTGCTCCTGCCATATCCAGAAAACTCCTGCATACTCCTACGTCAAGAAAATAAAAACGGCTGTTTGCAGAAACATCTGTAGGATTACAGTCATTGGCTTTTCCGCAAAAATCCAGAATGTGGGAACGATACAGCCAGGCAATCGCCTGGTTAATAGTCCTTTTACTTAATCGGCTGCTTTCCTGTTTATAAACAATTTTTGATAATTCAGAAATCAGGTCTTCCGAACCTTTTTTTTCCTTTATCATAGTTTGCGCAACTGCCGGCAGAAGCTGTTCAAAAAGGTTGATATCCAGAACATTGTCAAAATAGCTCTGGGATTCTTCTGTAAAAATATGGATTACACGATCCAGCTCCATCTGGCAGGTTTCCAAATTTTTCGTTTCCAGATAAGTCTTCACAACTGCAGGATATCCCCCAATCTGGCAATAAAGATCATAATATTGCTTCAACTCATCATAATCTTCGTGAGGGCTGCTGCCAAACAGGTCAATCGAATCATATAAATCTCTTTTTCCCTTGGCATCCAGAAATTCTTCAAATGTCAGCGTATCTAATGTCATAATATCCAAATCGCCAACCGGCTGAAAATACTCTTTGGACAGGGTTTTTCCCAAATAACTGCCCGTAACAACGAAATGACAGGAAAATTCCCTGGCAAATTGCCGTATCAATGAATAAACTTTTGCTGAATCCTGAATTTCATCAATTATAACAATCGTATCCTCAGTATCCAGGAAACGTCCATCAAACAAGTTCATAGCCTCATGAAGCGGCTGCTCCTTTCTGGGCATTCCGGGTTCCCATGCAGTGGCTCTCTCCAGACATTCCAAAAACTCCTGTCCGGTTGTCTGCACCATATTAATATATAAATAATTTTTATAATTCTCTTGTGCAAATTTATTCAGGATATATGTTTTCCCTACCTGACGTGCTCCCCTGAGTTCCAGAACCTTGTGAGAGCCCCGTTTCTTCCAATCCAGCAGTTTTTTATAAATATCTCTTTTTAACTCCATTGAACCTTCCTCTCTCCCATACACTGCCTCCATTGTAACATAGACACAGCATTAAGCGTACCCCTGTTTTCTGCAAATTTTTCATTATGCTGCGTTCGATAATCCAGGCGCCTGAAGAACCTTACTGGTCCATTGCTCCATAAACTTCTGTACCATCGGTGTCGCATTATCATTTTTCATTCCCCGTACCTGTACCACTTCCAGATTTCTCACCTCTATGGTATAAAAAGGCTTTGCTGCTTCTTCACACAACCTCAAAAATAGGATAATGCATTCCTTCTTTGCCACACGATCTACATAACTTCCCACACAATGATGAAGGGCGTGTCCCTCCGCAATAATTTCTTCCGGTGAAGCTGGGTATACGATCTTCATTCCATTCCATTCAAAATCAAGCTGCTGCATAATATGCTGATATGCGATCTTAAAATTCCGCCTCAGTTTTGCATTCTCTTTCAGTTTGGTTCTGTGTGCCACCTTATCATGGGCTTTCTGAAGATCTTTCGGATAAAGTACAAAACTGTTTCTCATGTCATACTTCTGTTTCATGCACATATCCAGGTAGTCTCTGTACTCGCTTACAAGAGCCTGCATATTCTTATATCTGATAGAGCCATATTTGTTTTTCCTTGCATATAAAAAAGAATTCTGCTTTTCCAAATACCGCATCATTTTATGTGCTGTCATATATGCAAGGATTTCAAGAATGTCCCACTTTACCTTATGTTTTAACTGCCATTCTAACAGCCTATGCCTGTCTTTTACATTAAGACAGCAATATGCCTGAAATATCCTCAGATCCTTCTCTGTTATATCTATTTTTCTAAGATAAGGGATATCTTCGGCCGCCACTTTCAAAATCCGATGCGTCCTCTTTTGTGATTCGTCCAGAAGCCCCCGGCAGTCAGAACGGTAAACTAACTCTAAAACCAGCCTATAAAATCCTGTCTTTACCAAATGCTCAAGCACGGGATGTTTCTGATACTCTATAAGAAATGGGGCCAGTTCCATTGGCGAATGATACTGCTCATAAAATAACCGGATTGGACAATACTGCCAGAATGTTCCGGCTAATGCCCGTCCCAGGTTATTACAGTAAACATGGCCGCAGATATCTGCCTCATAACTTTCACTGCCCATCCAAAGCTGTGGCCGTTCCCCTTTTATCCAATGAGTCCGTATTCCTTTTCCATAATCATAATAATAATTTTCACTCTCTGCTTCTCCCTGTTCACTGATTCGTACAAAAATACGGGCCGTTTCATAAAGATTCATTGTCTGTATGCTTTCTTTCCTATAATAGAAATAATAGACTTTTATAACCCTCACTACTACTTCCTTTTCTCCAATTTTTTGGATGATCTGGCAAGTTGTCCTGTCATTTAAGTACCCCCTTCGTCCCCGTGCCTTCATAATGATTCTGTGATGGCAGGAGGGGCAGATTCCTTCCGCATTATGTTTCACATTTTCAAGGAATTCCTCTTTTCCGCAGGCAGAACAGGTTCCCTTCTGTTTTTTATGTCCTTTCCGATAGTCATAAAAGAAATACGCCGGCACAAGATTTTTACGAACCCATGATTCAACGCCTTTTGGCAGTGGTGGTATGTTTTTCATACAGGAAATGATCTTCTGCTCCTTCCTGCGTTGTTTTTCTTTATATCTCCTGGTCAATATGTCATTTTGTATCCGGTTTAAAATCTTTAACCCATCACCACTTCTATGGAAAAAATCAGAAATATGTTTCTCATCCCTTATGGAATAAAATGCACATTGATCGATAATCCAGTGCTCTCTGTCTAAATTTATAAATGCGGCCGTTCTCCACCGGGTAGTTCCATCATTCTCCCGTTCCAGTGTAATGTAATCATCTTTACTCTGAAATATAGTCCATTTGGGTAAAAAATCTCCTTTTTCAACTTTTTCTCTGGAATAGATATGAAGAACCAGAAGTCTCTGATGTCCTATATTTCTAACGTTAGTACATACAATATATGAAATCTCTTTTTCGTGTATGGCTCCACAATTAAGATTCATCTTCCTCACTGGTTTGTAAGCCTTATAACAACTGCGTTTATCTATTTTTCTCATTCCGTTTCTTCCTCCAATTTCTCCATATCAAGCAAAGATAACTGATTTAAAAACGACATCTGCCCGCCATCACCCTCTATTTTTTTCTCTTTCTTCTGCTCTTCTTTTCTATCAGTCAGCTTTTTCGTATTGTTTTTGGCATCCGAAGTACCTTTATATGGCTTTGAGATAAATGGTTCTTCTTTTTCCTCATCCTCTTTCACATCCGCTGTCCGGAAATATTCTTCCGCCCAATGATAGCAAAGATCATCGGGGATATCGCTGGCACAACACTGCATACCTCTTCTATTCCCCATGCCATTTACTTTCATCTCATCCTGCACATACTCGTAAGCTTTCCGGTTAATATATTGGAAACAATGTATCATATTCTTTTTCGGTTGCATCGTCAGCCGTGCAAATGCCACGTCATCAAAACATAACGTCTGTATATATTCAGAAACACACTCCTTCATATTACGGCGCGTCAGCTTTTCTGTATCCTTTCCGATCCGTTCTGCTGAAGCAGCCATCAGTTCTTCTTCACTCATGGCCTCATCACATTCCATAAAAGCAGTATTCCGTCTATTCTTATCTGATAAATCTCCCATCATAAACCTGGTCTCCTTTCTAAGAAAAAAGGCATGGAACAGATTTTTTCTCTTCCATGCCCTTGCTGTTTTTTCATACTTAAAAATATAAAACTACATTGATCCCATTTTATTTTGTGTTAGCGGTTTTGCCAAAAATGGAGAAAACCGTACCAATTCAAAGTCCTCCGTATCCACATAAAAATACCTGCGTCCTTCCTTCCCATACAGTTCCACAATATCGGAAGGTGCCAGCGGACGCCCCTGGTAATCCTGTGGAACCAGTCCCTGGTAATAGGTCTTAAGATATTGTAATCGTTCTGTCTCGCCATATTCCTTTGGATACAACACTTCCATCTCACACACAAGGCGGTATTTGTCTGCTGGCGGCTGCTTATACCCAGCCTTATGAAGCGACTCAATCCCCAGAAATGCAAAAGGAATCGTCTGCACTCCCTCTCCAAGCTCCAGCTGATAGATTCGAAATGCCTGTCTGCTGCTTTCCTCTTCCGAAAGTTCCTTCTGCTCTGGATTTTTCCTATGTTCCTTCTGTCTAAGCGCAAGCTGCCAGTCATCAATCCCCTTATAGTTCGGATTCCATGTCAACCGTCGGCAATTGATTCCTTGCTGTCTTGCATATAAATAAATCTTGGAACTTCCCTTTGCCGTCATATCATTATTATATTTATCCATATCATGAGCTTCCACGATCAGTTCCGTACCATTCTGTGCCAGCAAAGCAAACAAAGGTTCCAGCTGTGCTGCATTATTGGCTCCAGCAATGGCAACAAAGGACCGGTTCATCAGAAAATGAGCTATATCGGCCTTCAAAAGTCCCTCCGTCACATAAATCGTACGTGCAAAGGGGTTTCCTATAAAATGAACCGGACTGCCGGAGGTTACCCCCATATACTTTGTAGAGGATGACAGCCAGATATATTTAGCTCCTGTTTTCTCCGGTGGATCGCCTGGATTTTTCAACGGAACATCCAAAAGGATCTGTGCCCCACGAATCAGGCCGTCAATTCCTACCGCCGGAATCAGAATCCCGGAAGTCCGGCTTCCAAATTTCACGGTCCATTGTCCATGCTCATCCATATAAAAACCCGGCACACCTGCCACCGTACATCCCTGCCGGATCAGTCTTTCTGTAAGTCTCCTGCAAAGAAAAAACGGGGGTGTGCTTTTAAAACCGCACTCCTGAATCTGTTCATCAGTCAGCCCCCGCTTTTCCGAGCAAAGGTGAGCCCTGTGATTCGGCTTTAAAGACAGCATCCCCAATAGTAGGGATAATGTCTGGTGTATTTCCTGATCGCTGGCTCTTGGAGACTGTTCTGTTTCTTCTGAAATCCCTTGTTCTTTCCGAAATGCCTGCACAGCCGCCGAAACTCCCGATTTCTCTGTTTCAGCCCCAGATATTCCTTTTTCCTCATATCCCCAAGATGTTTCTCCCGCCTGCAGAGCATCACAGATTTCACGATAAGCATCTGCATTTGTAATCTGATGATACCTTGCATAAAGGGACAACATACCGCCGTGCTCGTCGCAATAGTTACATCTCCAGACATTTTTTATGTAGTTCACATTCATTTTTCCCCGAAGGTCTCCGCAGAACGGACAGTCCACATACACACTGTTCGCCTGTCTCCTCCGTACTTTCAAATGAAGAAGTTCCACCACATCCATGATTCCAAATGGAAAATCCTGAGAATAGGATGACATCGTTTACATTCTCCCTTCCTGGCATAAAATATGGAATTCCTATTAAATCCACACTCATCCCTTCTTCTGACCGGTCAGTGCATCCAACGCAAGTCTGGCCGCTGCACGAAGAATATTATTCGGTCCTTTATATCCACCATAAACATAGAATTTCAAGCTTGCCGCCCTGCGTTCTGCGACCTCACAAATTCTCCATCCCTTGCATACTCCTGTATCCACCACTACCTCCTGAGCTTCCTCAAAAGTCATCCGCTCCAGGATCTGCTCTACCGGCATATCCATGGTGTATTTGGGTGTATTTTCCAATGTATTTTTTATTTGAAGCTGTTCTTTTACAACAGGCTGCGTCTCCTGTACAGAATCAACCAATACCGGTAAAGTCTCCTCTGTTACTTTTACAGGCAGTTCTTCCAACTTGCCATCTGTTTTGGGCACAGCTGCAGTTTCCACAGCCTGTTGCTTTAATTCTGTGTTATTCTTATCCAAAGTTTCAGAAGTGGAATCCTTTTTATGAACAAATGGCATCGGCACAAACATCTTTTTCTCCATAACTGTGCTTACAGATGGCTTATTCTGTATCTCGGCCTTTTCTTCGACTGTTTTGTTTATCTCAGCTGGCTTTTTCCCTTCTGCCTTTTTCTGCACCGGAATCTCACTTCCATAGCGCTGTTCTTCCCTATCCATACTTACATCAGCAAACTGCAGTCCATATCCTGCATCAGAAAGAGCCTCATTCATCGCCTCGCGCTGGGCCGCCTGGATATACTGGCCATCCGGAGCTTCTTCTTTCTTGCAACAGGATGTAAAACTACCAATTGGTTCCGTATCACTGCGGTCTAAAAACACCTGTGCTTCAAAGATTGCAAGCTGTTCTGTAATCCGAAGTGCGTTCAAACGGATCTTTCCCTTTGGGTTTGCCAACCGGAACCATAGCTTCTTATATGGAAGATCTAACCGCAACACCTCCTCACGGGTCTTAGGCGAAACGGTACGTCGAAGCAGCTTTACCGGATCAAACCCAGGAACTCGATTCAGAGCTGCTACAGCGGGAATTTGTTCATACATAGTTGGTATCTGATTTTCATTTTTACTCATAAAAAAACTCCTTCCTTACTAAATAAATAAGAGATAGACCGCATGTTTTCTGCACATTTATCCCACTTAACCTGCATGTTGCAATCCCTCCATCTTCTCACGAACTGGAAGTCCTGCACTTCGTACAAACGCTTTATAATACATACAAATACGGGTTCCCAGAAGCGTGTTTCTCTTACTGATATCTGTCTTATGGATTGCCATAAATAAAATAGCTTTCTGGCCAATCAATATCACTTTCTTTTTCGCACGGGTGATTCCCGTATACAAAAGATTCCTGTAAAGCATGATAGCATGTGCTTTTACAACAGGCATGATGATCGTATCATACTCGGAACCCATCGCTTTATGGATTGTTGTTGCATAAGCATGATCCAGATTGACCATATCCTCTATGCTATATTCCATTTTCCGGTTTCCGCCAAAATCCATACCGATTCGTTGTCCATCCTCTGTCTCCCTGATGTAACGTATAAATCCCAGATCCCCATTGGACACCTTCTCTATGTTTTTTGTCTGCATAATCCGATCACCAACACGAAATCTCCTCACACCCAGCTGTATTTCTTCTTCCTCTGAACAATACGGATTTACCAGTTCCCGGATGGCGGCATTCAACTGCTCCGCAGATGCAGCACCCTCTGACCGAAAAGGAGAGAGAATCTGTACCTTCTCAATTCCATGTTCGGCAATCTCCTGAAGATACAGTTCCATAATCATCTCAGCTGTTTCTTCCTGGCTATCGCTGTTCATAAAAACAAAATCGTTCCCATAGTACAGCTTGCTTGTTCCTTCATTGATGAACTTCGCATTATATGCAATCAGGCTGTCTTTCGACTGCCGAAAAATCTGATCCAAGACTGTAACTGGAATCAGCCCGCACTGGATCAGTTCATGAAACACATTGCCAGCCCCAACGCTTGGAAGCTGATCCGGATCTCCCACCATAACAATTTTTGTCTTTTCTCCAAGACGGGTAAATAATTTCATCGCCAGCCACATATCCACCATAGAAAACTCATCTATAATGATCAGACCAGCATCTAAAAGAGCCTCCTTTTTTGCACGCTCCTCATCCGCTTCACCGACAAGCCCCAAACTGCTGTGCATGGTTTTGGCATCTTCAAATCCAGTGCTTTCCGCCATACGCCGGCTGGCCCGTCCTGTAGGAGCCATTAAAATAATTTTTCGGTCTGCATGAAGTTTCCGGTAAACTTCCAGAATCATCTTCAAAACGGTTGTTTTACCTGTACCTGGAGAACCGGTAATAATGGATGTGTTATACCAAAATGCCATTTTTACTGCAATTTCCTGTTGTTCAGAAGGCAACAGACCAAACTGTTGTTTTACATCTTCCAGTTCTTCCTCAATATCTTCCTTGGGCAAAGGCCCAACCATCCGTCTGGCAATCCGTCGGGCGGTTTCATCTTCCTGGCAAAAAGCATCCTGTAAATAAACATTGTCTTTTACCAGTACAACCGCACCTCCCAATATCATATCCTGAAACACCCTTTCCAGTTCTTCCTGCCGGATACGCAGTTCCTGGACTGGAACTCTTTCATTCAGCAGCTTTAAGGCAGCCCTATACAGAACTTCCCTCGGAAGAAATAAATGTCCCTTTTTCGACTTTGCATCTCCCAATGCACAATAAACTGCTCCCCGAATCCGCAAGGGGTCATTCAGACAGCCTCCTGATTTCTGCACAATGGCATCCACCCTGCGAAATCCAAATCCGGATATCCGACAGAGTTCAAATGGGCTCTTTTTCAAAATTTCAAGACTAGCCGGGCCAAAGTACTGATAAATTTTCAGTGCTGTCTTGGGTGTCAGCTTAAAAGGCGCCAAGAGATTCATCAGATCCTGAAGCATACGGTTTTCTGCATAAGAGGATTTAATATCCTCCAGACGTCTCTCTGTAATCCCCTTTATCTCTAACAGCCGTTCCGGTTTTTTTTCCAGAACTTCAAGCGTATTTACACCAAATCTGGATACAATCTCAGCCGCAGTCTTTTCCCCGATTCCCTTAATCAGTCCAGAACTCAGATAGTTCTCTACGCCTTCCTTGGTTTTCGGTATAATCTCACGCCATTGCTCCACCTGAAGCTGCAAACCGTGTTTTCCGTTGACCCATTCGCCGTCCAGTTCCAGATTCACTGCATTCGTAAGCGGAAGATCATAACCTACTGCTGTAAATCGGATCAGATGGTCTTTATATCGTACAACTGACCTGGCTTTTTCCGGAATGGATGTGTCCGCAGTTTTTGCACGGATCACACAATATCGGCTGCCGGGATTGTAAAAAATCGTACTGTCATAGGTAGCAATCATGCCTTTACCTCCTTTTCCAATGTTCTAAGATCCATATTGCAATTAATCCAAGAATAACTATCGCAGCAGCCATTCCAGCCGGTGCAAATACTTCTATCCAATGAATTGACAAAATCCCCAGCACCTTTAACACCGCCAATACAACCGTAATTTTCATAAGCAGCCCAACGATCCCATCATTCTTATCTGTATTCATAAATTTAATCTCCTCTCCATCAGACTGCCTTTGCTTCCCTGATTTTCACTTGAAATCTTCTGGATTCCGATACAGTAACAAATTTCTCGTAAATATCCGGATACTGCAGCTTCAGTCTCAGCAGATTATCCTTATCAATAACCGCTTTCTGAATCGGATTATAGGTTATGGTATAATTGACTCCTTCCTTTTCGCATAGAGCCGTACAACTGCTCCCCATTTCTGCAATCAAAATTCCCTTCAGCCGCTGCATTTCGCTTTCCAGCTTCTTTGAATGTTTCTCTGAGTTTTTCTTCTCTTCCTGCAATTCCAGATAACGCATAAGGGTTGCGGTCATTCCCGTTCCCATAGGCAGAACCGGCGCATCCATATTGGCCGCGCCACTATGGCGACGGGAGCTTGCCACAATCAAATCCCCATTCTCCGTATAGGGCGGTGGAAGCTTCTTTTGCACATATTCCTCCCAGAATTCCCGCTCCAAATAGATCATTTCCTCCTCATAGACGGTTTCCCGTTTAATTTCTCTGATAATGATCTCATCCTCCGTATTTCCATACAGACAGCAGAAAAATACCTGATCTATGTCCATGACTGCCATATAATGGCGTCCCTGGGTTTCATAATAAACCGGTACCGTTTCCTTTCCGCCCAGCCACCAGTTATCGCGGGCATTATAATTTGTGGTCTTAATCTCCAGAATAGCTGTTTTCCTGTCCGGCAGGGTGATAAAGTAATCCACATCTGCCAGCATAAAAGGATATTGTGGGTGAGCGAACATCTTCTTGATCTGGTAGATTTCATATCCTGTCTTTCGATGGAATATCTCCGCCACCAGATTCTCCAAAAGATGTCCTATTTCCATGGCTACCCAGTTTCCTTCCTCTTCTTTCACATCTGCAATCTGCAGCTTGTCATAATAAATATCTCTGGCTGTCCGGAATGGAGATATCCCAAGTATAGCAGCCACATCGCTTCCACCGATTCCTCTTCGCCTAAAAGACAGCCATTCCTCTCGGGATAATTCTGCTGTTTCCGTTATAACCAACGGAGACTGTCTTGGATTCTGCGAAAAACCTTCATTCATTCATCAGTCCCCCTTCCGTGTTTTACGGGGAATACCGATTCTTCCGGAAAGTATAACGTTTCTCTGATAGAAAACATTCATTTTCCGTGGAATCCCACACTGATCCCTGTAATCATTTACCTGCCTCTTCCAGGTTTCATTTCTTCTCTTCTTTTCATTCATACATGAATACCGCCTTTCTTTAAAATAAAAATATATCCTCAAAGCCACTTTGGCATTTGGGCAAAAAAAAAGCGGGAATGCTATGGGCCTAACGCCTTCTGTCTGCCGATATCTGCAAACCATAGTCATTCTCGCTTCAAACATACGGGAAATTTCCCGTTGAAATAAAAAAGCCAGTAATATCCCTGCCCGAAGGGCATGGTAATACTACTGACATTTCCATACAAACTTAACTGCGTGTGCAATGCATCTCTGTTTTCTTTCAGAAACGCCATTCCAAACCGGAATACGCACAAAAATCAATTACAAGGTGAGTTTAGCACAATATATAGTGTTAGTCAAGTTTTATACGCTATATATTGGCCTCGCTGTATTCTTCAGAAAAAGGAATGCTATACCACAACATTAAACATTCTCTTTTCATAGTTGATTTTTTCCGTTGTCTGCCAACCTCCGACACCTTCACTCAAAAAATATATCAAATTTTAGGTGTCAACCCACCGCTGATACACAGCTTTTCTAATTACATTCTACACAAAATATATGCAAATGAAATTGCAATTTTCTTCCTCTTTAATTCAATTTGTCTCTTATAATATCGGTAAACTTTCCATGATACGAACAACCGCATCGCAGGTTTCCCTAAACTCAATCCCTGCAGCATAATCAAAATCTTTCTGGTAATTCTGCCACTGACGATTCATAATTTCGCTGTTTCGGATCGTCTCCATAATCTTATGATATTGTTTTACAACGCTTGATGACTCCCGCTTTCTGGTAGTTGCATCCAACGCAAATGCCAATGTTTCCAGATCAATATTTTCAGCCTGTAATTTGGTAAGTATGTAAATATCATAGAAATCTCTTGGTCGAGTATTCTGATCTCCACGGGAAATAACCGTTTCCAGTTTTTCAGACAATATCGTCGCCATATTATATGCCAGAACACAGATGCTACGCTCTTCCATCATCAATTTATATTCATATTCAACTTCATGAGGCGTGATTTTATCTCCAGTTGTAATGTCCAATTTTAAAGGCACTGCCATCGGAGGATAATTTGCCGATAATGCTACGCGATAGCCGGTATACTCATCGCCTTCACGTATTTCACCAATGCTTTTGAAGGTAAATGTAATCTCATCCTCCAAATTTATTTTAATAATTTCTTCTACCATTTTTTGAATCGTTTCTTCGCTCACAGGATATCGCTTAATTGTTGCATCCATATCCATTGTTGCCCTTGAATTCAGTCCAACCATAGATGCAATTAAGAATCCACCCTTAATGATAAAATTATTCCGATATTCTGAAACTGATACCCGCTCTAAAAAACGCTCCAACATATAATTCTGTAACACAAGCTGTGCGGATATTTTTTTCTCTTTTGCAATATTCTTTACTACAGCCTTCATCTGCATCGCATTTTTCACAGCAGTACCTCCAAATAAGATCTAAGTTTTTTTTCCACTTTCAGCAATCGCGCATATTCGGAAAGCTTTGGAATATTTCTTTTTTTATCAGCTACATATCGTTTAAACGCTTCAGAAACAATTTGTACATCTGTATGATTTTTTGTTCTTAAGATATCACACAATGTTCTTTCTGCACTGTATGCTCTGACGGCATTTCCTCCAGGAGTCATCAATTTATCAATTCCAAGACTGTACAAAGGTTCTTTTGCACTGCAGCACAAAATTCCTTCTGACTTGGGACTGGATAGATTGTATGTATTTGGAAAGGTCATATGATATTTTCCCGGTGTCCTATCTGTCAAATCGCACAGGAATAATGCTGTGTTGAGAGAAAAAATCCCCCGTTTATAACGGCTTTGAAGATTGACAAATTCATCTTCCCAAAACCCCGGTAACGTATAGACACCACGTGAAGCACGCTCTAACTCACCGCTATCAACCAGATGCTTTAAACTTCCTCGTGAAATGCCTGCAGCGACGACCATTTCTGTAGTTATAATACCATTATTCTGCTGCGCAAGATTTAAAATCTGCTGAGAATACTTCATGTGCTTCACCACCTTTTTACTTTCTTGCTTAATATTATATATAAAATAAGCAAAAAAGTCAAATAGAGTTATTTTGAGCTTTTCAATTTGTTTTTATGACTCTTTTATTGCAAAGTATTCCCTCATTTCTTCATATAGTTCAGGAAACAGAAAAGACTGCATGAAAAACGGACATCCTTACATTACATAGCTTCCTTTAAATTCTCTCCAAAAAACGCTCCATCCTATAATTACGCATTAAAATCTGTGTATCTGCTGATTTCTCTCTGGAAAGATTTCGCATTAAATCCCTCAGTTGTTTTGCTGTTTTTATCATAAAAGCACCTCCAAATATTGCCGTAAAATTTTTTCTACCCGAAACATCCCAGCATATTGCATTAAAATCCGCAGGTTTTTATCTTTTCTGCGAGCATACGCTTTTAATGCCCCCTGAAAGGTCTGCATTTCAATTCTGCTACGGCTTCGGAGCAAATCGCAAACAGTCCGCTCCATATCATAAACCGGCACAGTATGTCCAAATGGAGTCTGAGCCGTCATAATTCCCACACCATGCAGTTCTGATTTAATTGTAAACACTTGAATGCCTTCTGCTTTCATTTTTGTAGGGTTACAGCCTGTTTTAACCGTAACTGTATATTCCATTGTCTCACGATCTGTCAGATTGTGAAAAAACAAAGCTGTCTCGTGCGAAAATACCGCCTGTTCAAATCGCAGATGAAGCAGATACATGGCATCCACCCAAGAATCTTTGGATATATAAATTCCGTGTGCAATCCTTTCCAGGTCTCGTGAACGCACATAATCATAAAACATTGGCTTTGAAATTCCGGCAGCTATAACCTGCGATGTCCGTAGCATCCCATCCTGCATAATCAGCATCTGATCCATCAGTTCAAACTGTTTCATCATTTCACTTCCTTTCGCACTAATATTGTGAATAATATTAGTCTAAAAGTAAAGTATAGAGGAGTAAATTTTTAAATTTAGATATCTTCATTGTGCCAAATATCTTTTCAATCACCTCCATTTAACATCTATGCCGATAGATGTAATTGATTTCGGTATAGATGTCAAATTCAGTGGTATCCATTTTCAAATGCTGGCATCTTTCCTTGACTATTCTTGAAAATCCGGGAAAAACTGATCTAAAATCTCCATACTGTCCTTAGAAGTATATCCCCATAGGATTGAACTGAGCGCTTCAATCGCTTCCTGCCTTCTCCGGTAATATGTCCGAAAACTGATATCCCGAATATGCGGTCTGAGTTTTTCAATGATTTCTTCTACATTGCGGAGCTGCTGCGGTGAAAGAAATGTGTAATAAATAAGCCAGTAATAGACCTCTCCATTCTTGTGCTTATTACGGAGCAGATCTACGGAAGAATCAAGCAGTTTCAGCATCCGATAGCTCCGCTCAATGCATTTCGCATGATGTTCCGTATCACTTCCGGACAGATCGGCTCCTGCCAGATATACAGAATCTAAAAAATCCTCAATCGAACTGCCGTATTCCAGTTTGAACCGGTTCCGTACCTGTTGAATAGACAGCTCCAGACTCCATACCACATCCCTGTACTTCTTCAGCAATTTCCATGTATCGTGATACAACGGGTTCTCTGTAATGTTCCTTTCATCCTGTTTCTTTCTCATGCCAAATTCCCCCTATTCTTCTCCGTAATTGATGACAATGTAAGTTCAAACGTATAGACCGGCGTATCACTTCCACACAAAATCATCAGCCCAAATTGCATCTCTGATTCCTTACGCGCGCGGAGTAAATATTCTTCCCTGCAGGCGTTTGATAAGGGAAATAACTTATACTTCGATTTTGCACATCGAAAACAGAAAATCCCTTGTGGCTCAAGGACTTTTGCCATTTTTTCAACGAGAACCTCTATGTTGGATTTTGAAACGCTGGCAAGCTCATCTGAAACACAGATGTCATGCCTGCCGGTATCAGCTGTTTGCTCCTTTTCCTCCTCATCCGGAAAAGAAACTTTAATATTCAGTACCATAGCAACCTCCTCTTTATCAATCAGGACATCTGATATTTGAAACATAGTAGACAAATAATTCTGCAAATAAATAACGCTCCCCGTTCTCCCTGGAAATGTCATAAGGGATATGTAATCCATTCCTGCAAGCTTTTTTAAAATTCTTCCAACTGTAGCCTTTGAAATTCCCCAGCGAACAGCCAATTCACTGTAGTTTAACACTGGCAGCCCTGTTCCGTTACGTAAATAGACCACAGGGCCAACTTCAGACCCCTGTACCTGTTCATCGTTATAAACAGTCGAAAGCCACAAATCCAACACAATATCCATTTCTGAGCAGCGTCCCGCACTGACAAGCTCCGCAGCAGTAGTAACCGGCATAAAGAAAAATCCTGTATCCTTCTGGCAGGGACAATTATAATCCAGAATCGTGTTATGCTTTTTCCAGCCCCGAATCTTATATTTGATAACCTTTCCTCTGTCAAGGACAAGATATGATATCAAATGCCGTTTCTGAAGCTCATCCAGAATGTCAATCGCCTGTCTCTGAAAATGTGTCCGAAACCAGCTAGATACCTCTTTTACTGTACAGATCCACTCCCCTGGATAAACCGTATAGCTGATTCCGTCGATACGCCGGTAAGATGTACGAAAATTTGCATAGCTGCAAAGTACCATAAAATAAAAAAGACCAGAACCGCCGCCTACGCGAATGCTCTGATCACTCATTAAAGACTGTATAAATTGCCGGTAGATTCGGCAGCGTGGATAGTCCACAATCTGCTTGATTTGTAATTGATATTCAGACATTTTTTTCTCCTTGTTCTTTAAAATTTTCCTGATATCAGGATTAAGGGCTTTCCATGTTCCCTTCATACAAAAAAATCTACAGGATACATTTTTGCATCCTGCAGACTATAAATTTTACCTTTATACTTCTTTTTACTATCTTTTCCACGACGAATTTTGTTCACAATTCCTATGATTCCACCCTGTTTTTTCCATCCATATAGTCCATCCGTTCCACAATATATAGATTAACAAAAAGCAAAATAACACTATATGTAGTATTGAAAGCACTTTCTTTTAGTAGGATACAAAGTATTCCACTGCGTTACCCGGAAAATACTCTTTGAACTCACCATAGAGCTGTGCTGCTAACGTCTTATTGTGCGCTATTACCAAAGTCGGCTTATTTAACTGGGCAATCACATTAGCCATGGTAAAGGTCTTTCCGGAACCCGTAACCCCTAGTAAAGTCTGGAATTGATTGCCTTCCTGGAACCCTTTGACCAACGCCTCAATGGCCTGGGGCTGGTCGCCGGTGGGGGCGTATTCGGAATGTAATTTGAAGATTTTTTGTTCATTTTGCATAAAATCCACCTCCAGATTTCAAAGTAAAAAAGGACGCCTATAAGGCAAAAATTCGTCAAGGAACTTTTCATTTTCGTCGTGGCGCTTTCTCAAATTGCGGCAAAATAGGCCCACGACGAATTTTGTTCACAATCTGCTTTTTTTGCAACCTGCCGTACCCATGTAATTCTATATGGACGAAACAGGAACAAACCATATAAAAAGGACTCAGACATTGCACTTTCGTATACCACAAAGCAACGAGTCAAGTGACTGCTTGCAGGCATTTGGCGACTGCCATTGACAGTAGACTCTTTGCATCTACTATATCACAAGTTCTTTCAAAAGTACAGAAGCAGTGAACATCTGTTCTTTTGCTTTTACGCAGTCTCCGGAAGGAATCCTGTTACATCCACCACAATCTCCAGCAGTTCGTTTTTAAAGAGCTCATTTTCTTCCATATCTGGAAACACCATGTTCATATACTCCTCTATTTCCGGTACTCCATCCGCTATGATCTCTCTGTTGTCAGCATAAACATCTCTTCCTAACTGTCATTCCACTTTTAAGATACGGTTAATATAATCAATATCCGAATATTTTACGCCATTGATTTCGGATCTGCCAGGACTCCAGATAGCTGTAAAGCTTCTCTTTCTTTGCGAAGGTGCGGTTCCCGGCCTCGTCATACTCATAAGTATAGGTGGCCTTGTCAAACTTCCCCCTGCTCTCCGTGCACTTTATAAGCTGCCCGTTGTCATCATAAATGAAGTTCCGCTCCGTAGTCTCCCACTCCGGGTTCTGGTTCTGCCACGGGTTCGTTCCGATTTCTTTGGAGTTTCGATATATGCCTTTCCTTTAATATCATATCTTTGTGCTGATTCAATCAGAAAAGAATCCTCAAAATAATCCAGATATTTCTTAATGGTAGCGGAAGTGATTCTGGATTTCTTTATCGTCTTGAACGTATTCTTCAGTTTTTCCGGATTGGTCAGCGAACCAATGGCAGAAGAAAGCATATTCAGCAGATCTTCCAGTTCTCCAATGTTCTTCACTCGGTTACGTTTGGTAATATCTCGAAGATAAATCTCATTGAACAGATTCTGTAATGCAGCTGCCTTATCGTTTGCTCCCTCACGAAGGACAACCAGAGGGATACCGCCGTATAGCATATATTCAGATAATCCCATGTACTTATCACCGTTGTAAATGGACATAAACTCAGCAAAACTCAGGGGATACATAGGAATCTCGTCACCACGACCAGCAAACTCGGTAGCTATATCTTTGGACAGGAGTTTTGCGTTACTTCCAGTCACAAATACATCCATATTATCTTTACGAAGATAACCATTCAGAACAGCTTCAAAACAATCCAGCATCTGAATTTCATCAAGCAGCAGATAATACATTCCTTCACCTGCAACTTTGGAACGGATATATGCCATGAACTTTTCAGGGTCAACTCCACGCTTTTCCTTTTCAATCTGAATCAGGCTTTCGCCAATCAGATAAAGATCATCGGCTGAGTCAAAAGCAATGCGAATGATATGGTCAGCATCAACTCCGCTTTCCAATAAGTGATGATAAAACAGATTATTCAGTAAGCATGACTGCTGCATATCTATGATAATATTTTATTAAGAAGTTTTTGATCTTTTGTCCCCAAAGATACAAGCATCAACTTATACCACGTATCATGTGAAAATTCACCAATTTCGATACACCATATTTTATAATGCAAATCTCTGGTAACGGTATTTTGTTATTATAAGCACTTCCTACCACGCTTTTCCCAATGGCAGATTCCAGTCTACCGCATAGAAGGAGGTCTCCTGTTTCAGCTTCTTATACAGGTTTTTCCTCGTCCTGTACTTATCCGGCGAGTTGTTCCAATACTCATATCCTCTCATATAGCTCTCCGCCATATCATCCCATGAGCCAAAACGTGCCTGGATCGTTTTTGCGGCTGAGAGCATCTGATCCAGCATTTCTATCTCCGTATAATACTCTGCCAGATAACACTCTCTCAATACCTGCATGGCCCTGCAGTAATCCCAGCCGTCGATTGCTCCTTCTCCTCCGCGTTTATACGCAAGGAGCATATCCTTAACGAATTCATTATCCTTATACTGCTCCTCGATCTGCTGTTCCGTTCCATTTAGGTATCCCATATAAGAAAGCAATCCCATTTCTTCCTGAAATCCGGAGCGGTGGCCTGAGGTCAAAAGCCAGTTAATAGTAGAATCAGCAGATGCGCGGTCTGTTATCCCCCATGCCATTTCCAGCCTGGTCCTGGCATCACCCGCGTATTTTTCCGGGGTGCTTACAAAATACTCCTGATTCCATCCCGTTTCATTTGCAATGATTGCATACGTCGCATAAAACCATTGCTCTGCCTGCTCCTTTGTAATGGATACCGCCGGGGCTGTTTCCTGCTGCAGCCATGCTCCGCTGGACTGAAACGTATATGATACCCCGTCTATTGTCTAAGTGGTATCATGCAGCATTTCGCCTGTAGGCGCACAGCAATACCATTCTCCATTCGACTCAATCCACCCGGTCTGCATGTAGCCTGATCCATTAAAATAATACCAGTTTCCAGAAATCAGCTCCCAACCGCCGGCTGGATAAGAACCATTATCCTGCTCATACCACCAGCCCGTACTGTCCTGCTTCCACTGTGCACCGTAGACGGGGAGTGAAACGGATAATGCCGTTCCAATTATAATAGCTGCTGTGGTTGCTTTTTTCTTCATAACCGTTCCTTCTTTCGTATATGAAATTGACAACTTTATGGTATCCGATCTTTTTTCTGCTTTTCGGTCTTATCATTGCGGATATAGCAGATAACCAGAGAAACCAGCACGAAAACTGACATTATCCTGGAAACCTTTATGTACAGAAGCTCACTCTGTTTTGCTTCTCTGTATTCTTCCATCAGCGCCTTTGCTTCCTGAGGAATCTCATCTGCATCTTCTATGGGCTTCCCATCCTTTTGAAATTCCAGTATTTCCAGAGGACGTTTGTGTTCACTTATATATACAGATGAATAGAAAATCTCAAGCAGCACTAAAAAAATAAAAACCAAAATACGTCGTTTGCTCATCTTTTAAATGCCCCCTTTTTAATGCTGGGACGTATCATTTTTCTTTTATGTGGACTTTCGTCACCCTAGCCGTGGGACATCGCCCAGCAAAAATAATCAAAACACTTAGTTTTACGCTGATAAGGAAGTATTCACAACAACTTATAACTAACGCTGACAGACAGGGTGCAAACAGAGAGTTAATCACTTTCAATAGTGGTCGGCTCTCTGTTTTTCTATCTTCACTTTGTTACGCAATAGAACGTCATTTTTGAGGGTAGAAGTATAAAATATCATCTAAGCGTTTTACACATTCCCTTCCTATCCTTTCCCTAATCCCTCTCCTTGGGGGCAAAGCAAAGCGGCAGAGCCGCCGGAATGGAAAAGAACGGAACGGAAAAGGCTTTCAATGGAAATCATAAACAGAGTGTTGGAAAATCACTTGTTTCCCCAAAATAGTAATTGCTTTCTCGCTACATTGATTTACGCACCGATAACATAAGGTACACCGTCCGTTTGCTACAATCTTACATTTGGATAATGACAAATTATTCATAGGACACACCAATGCACATTTCCCGCACTTTATACAAGCGTCGGTATCTATCTGTATTTTGTTTGAATATTCTTGTGTTTTATGGTAAAACCAAAGTCGCTGTCCCAAAAGCCCTGCAATATGGCATAAAAATCCCAAACCGTCTTTAGTTGGAGTACCATTTTTCAAATTGCACACCGCTGATTTTATGCGTTCTTCTGCTTGTATAACAATTTGCTTATTTTGAGCCGGAGTACGCTTTAAGGCTTTTACATCACAAATACAATCCGGCATTTTCAAATGAAGTCCACCCCATACCTGTGCGCCGTATCTCTCGAACAATCTTGCAGATACGCCCGCACCATCGCTGCTAAACAGTCCCATTGTTGCAATAATGAAAACACGTTTTCCTTTCCATATATCAGAATTTTCGCAGATAAAATCCCGTACAATTTTAGGCAAGTTACTGTAATAGATTGGATAAGAAAAAATGATGTCTTTATGATATGTAACTTTTTCCATTGTACCTGTATCTTCTAAAGGGGTTATTTCAATGTTCCTATCATATAGAGCAACAAACTTTTCTAAACAATATTTTGTATTTCCTGTTCCGCTAAAATAAATCCCTATCATATTTTTTCTCCCGTATTATCTAAAAAGGAAAGTTGAAAAACGTCCATAAAATCAATGACCTTCTCTCTCCAATCATTATCATAATTTACATTATTCATGGTGGCTAATGAAGTAACGCCATGTATAAAAGCCCAAATGGTTATGATAATATCATTTTGCTTTTCTTCCGAATAGTGCGTCTGCTCTAATAATTTACTTACAATATTTTTATAGATGATATAAGGTTTATAGTTTTGGTCGTCTGATATTGATAACGATAAGTCAATTTTTATGTTGGATTGAGAATATAAAAATTGAAAATAAGCAGGATTTTCTACAAAGAAAGATACATAGGCTATCCCCATATCTTTCAATATTTCTGCAACATTATTATTCTTTTGAACGGTACTTTCTAATTGTTTAGAAAATCTATCTGTGATAAATAATTGCATTGCTTCAAGCAGTTCTTCTTTATTTTGAAAATGACTGTAAGGGGCAGCATGGCTGACACCACACGCCGCAGCCACCTTTCTCAAAGAAAAAGCATTTATTCCTTCTGTACTTACAATCTGAATACCTGTTTCAATCAAAGCATTTCGCAAGTCTTTATGATGATAAGTCTGTCGTTTCTTTTCCATGCTAAGTCCTCCAATCTTTACACTGTCTACATTATAAAGTCTAAACTTTACAGTGTCAAGTTTGAGGGGGATTTTAAGTTGTAATACTAGAAATTATTTTTTCCCTAAACGGTTATTTATTTGGCATTTCAGAAACTTTTCCGTAATAAGAGATAAGAAAAACTTTTTGAAAATTTTCTCTTAAAACTTCGGCAAAATCACCTTGTTCGGTGTTGTAGGTAGTGAGAGGAAAATCAGAGGGTTTGGGATACTTCCCAACAAGCAAAATGCAGGGCATTTTCGGAAAAGAGTACCTTTTCCTATGCTTGCTACGAAACTTATCACATTACAAATCAAAGAAAGGACGGGAAAGGAATGGAACGGAAACAAGAACAAGATACAACAGATGATAGGCAGAAACAGGGAAATCCGGCAGATGAAACAGTGATTTATAAAATCGGCGGCACATTCTATGAAGTGTCTACCTCTTGCGGCGGCTCTGAACCACTTTTTGAAAAGATGAAGCGGCTCATAAAATCAGAAAATCTCAAAGCGCCTACTGACAAAGGAAAAGAAGTCCGCTATAATGAAGATAGCAACCTGTCTGTCGGGCGTTCATTACAGGAGGAATGAATATGACAGCAAATACATATAAGCCCGAACAGATAACCGCATTATATGCCCGTTTAAGTCAAGAGGACGCATTAGACGGGGACAGCAACAGTATTGTCAATCAAAAAGCAGTTTTAACAAAATACGCTTCGGATAACGGCTTTACAAATCCGGTATTTTTCATTGATGACGGCGTTTCCGATGTAACCTTTGACAGACCGAATTTTAACCGCATGATTGCAGAGATTGAAGCCGGAAATGTGGCGACAGTCATTGTCAAGGATATGTCCCGCTTGGGGCGTGATTATCTGAAAGTCGGCTACTATACGGAAATCTTTTTCGTTGAAAGAGATGTACGCTATATCGCAATCAATGACGGCGTGGACAGCGCAAAGGGCAACAATGATTTTACTCCTTTCCGAAATCTGTTTAACGATTTTTACGCCAAAGATACCAGTAAAAAAGTACGGGCAATCAAGAAAGCGCAGGGCATGGCAGGAGAACATCTGACTAAGCCGCCCTATGGCTATAAGGTAGACCCCAACGACAGAAAGAAATGGATTGTAGATGAAGAAGCTGCCGCTGTGGTAAAGCGAATTTTTGATTTATGCGTTGCCGGAAAAGGACCTATGCAAATAGCAAAAATTTTGAAAGCTGATAAAGTGCTGACAACACGCGCCCATTATGCAAAGCAGAAAGGAAAATCACTTCCCGATAATCCGTACAGTTGGAATGAAAGTACGATTGTAGCAGTTTTGGAACGCATGGACTACTGCGGACATACGGTAAACTTCAAAAGCTATTCCAAATCCCACAAGCTGAAAAAGCGTATTCCCACCACAAAGGAACAGCAGGCGATTTTCCGCAATACACATGAAGCAATCGTTGAAGAAGCTGTCTTTGAACGGGTACAGGAATTAAGGGCAAATAAACGCCGCCCCACAAAGGCAGAGCGGCAGGGAATGTTTTCCGGCTTGGTATTCTGTGCGGATTGTGGAAGTAAACTGCACTTTGCCACCTGCAAGAGCTTTGACGGTTCACAAGACCATTACCGCTGTGCAAGATATAAAAGCAATACGGGAGATTGTACGGCTCACTTCATCAGAGAAGAAGTCTTACGGAAAATCGTTCTCAATCGGATATTTGCCATAACTGCCATGTTCTATGAGGACATTACCACCTTTATGGAACTGATACAGAAACAGCGGTTTGATGAAGCGGAAAAGGACATGAAACGCAAGCGGCGTGAGGTCGGGCAGGCAAGAAAACGGATTGCAGAACTTGACCGGATTTTCAAGCGGATTTATGAGGACGACATCAACGGCACAATCAGCCATGAGCGATTTTTGAAGCTGTCCGCAGAGTATGAAGCAGAACAAAAAGAGCTGACGGAAAAGGTAAAGGCAGAACAACAGGAAGTCGATACCTACGAACAGAATAAAAGCGATTTTGACAGCTTCGCCGCCATTATCCGCAAGTATGTGGGAATAACCGAATTAACTCCCACTATTGTCAATGAGTTTATAAAGAAAATCGTTGTCCATGCGCCGGAGAAGATAGACGGCAAGCGTTTTCAGAAAGTGGATATTATCTTTAACTTCGTGGGAGAAATCCATTTGCCGACTGACCCGCAGACGGAACAGAAAGAAACCGATAAACAGGAAAAGACGGCATAGCCCTTGAACGGGGCTATACCGCCTAATTGAAAAATATACTTCCTTGTAACCGAAAAGCCTTAACTATTATTCACTTTTTTTAACCACTGTACTGCTTCTTTTTCTTTCAAATATACTGGATATCTCTCTGTTCCGATATTAATGCTCTTTATATGTGCCTCATTTAGACCATGGATTTCTTTTATAACTGTATCTTTGCTGAATATAACATTCTCAATCCACGCACCAGCAAAATTAACATTATTAAAAGAAACTTTTTCAAAGCACGTACCATCCAACAATGTGTTAATAAATTTTCCATTTACTATTTCAGTATTTTTAAATATAGCATTTGACAAATCCGCTTTACTAAGATTAACGTCTTCTAGTTTAGAATCTACAAATTGTATATACATCATATTAGCTTCTACAAATTCCCCAGACATAACTTGTGCGTTTGTAAAACTGGACGAGCATAACATTGTTGCATAAAAGTCCACATGTTCTAAAGTAATATTTCTAAAAGTACATCCTGTAATATTACCTTGAGAGAGATTAATATCACTCCATTTTTCATCTTCTATTGTTACTTCATCTAAACTTATTTTTTGTAAGTGCAAAATAATCCAACGGATTGTGTTGCCCTAAAAAGTACTCCATAATAATCAATAGAGAATGCAAGCATTTTACTTCATCTTCTCTTGCTAGAAATGATAGATGCGAGCATTTTACTCTATTCGATTTATGGAGGTGTGCTCATGAGAAGCAAAAGAATACCTGTCGAAGAACAATACCGGCTCATCATGGAATGCCGTCAAAGTGGATTGACAGATCATCAATGGTGCATGGAACACGACATCAAACCGGGAACTTTTTACAACTGGGTAAAAAGGCTGCGTCAAAAAGGTTGTGTGGATTTTCCAGAGTCAACCGGACGCAGCTATCGTGCACCAGAAAGCCAGGAAGTTGTCAGAGTAGATTTTCATGATACTGCCCCACTCCCAGTTGAACAGCCATTCAATGTGATTCCGGTATCTACGGAAAGAAATAACCTTCCCGTAGCAGAGCCAATGAAGCTGTCTGTAGGAAGTTTTCATCTAACAATACCAAA
>OHII01000257.1_pt1 | contig 29097 bp, 26 predicted proteins | sample 1568341 | NCBI WGS metagenome assembly OHII01 (sample SAMEA3879548, study PRJEB24766) | human gut metagenome | biome: human-associated habitat; feature: feces | place: USA | collected 1985/1987
TTTTCCGTTCTATTACCGCCTGTGCTTTTTCCAGCGCTTTCTGTGCTTCTTCCTCTTTGTACCGGGCATAGGCTTCTTTCCCTGCCGGAGATAAATACTTATCTTCCGCCACCAGCTTTCGGATACGCTTTTCGACTACTTTCCAAGACAGCAGCACTTTCGCATAAGGTTCGCAGATATTTCCCTTTTTTAATTCAATCCCTTTAAAGTTGTGGTCTTGCCAGCTATGGTCTGCTCCGGCAAGTGCATGAGAGCCGCCTCCAATGCCATATTCTTTTTTCAGAAATTCCGCTGCTTCTTTGCTGTCATGCTTTTCCTGAAAATAATCATAGATGCGGAAAGAACCATGTGAATATCCACTTCCCCTGCCAAGATTATGGTCTATCTCGTCCTGAGTAATAAAATCCTCCCTTTTTATTTCCACATGGTCTGCGGTTGGAAAGATTTGTTTTTCTATCAGCAGATTGTCAAGTTCCTCCCGCAGCTCCTCTTTTGGCATAACTGAACGGAAACGTAGCTTTTTCTCTCCGGTTTCAAGCTGATGAAGTGCCTGATCCATGTGGGAAGCCACAAGCTCAACTCCTTCTTTTGTAGAAAGGTATTCTATCATTCTTGCATGAGCCTCCGGATAATTTCCTGCTTTTAGCCCAAGCTCCTCCGGCAGTTCTCCCATGCCATCCCGGAAAAAGAAAAAGAGATGCCCTGCAATCCGGTCACGTTCTGCTTCGTCAGTCAGATAAGCTTCATTTGCTCCCATATAGGTACCGTTTACTACCTGTGAGCGGATTTTTGCTTCCACCTCCTGCCAGTTCATCTGAAGCACCGGACGCTCTGTCGATGTGCCATATCCGACACGCATCCCATCCTCATTGAACCATACCGCTAACTGCTTTCCGTCAAATTCAAAGCCCTTTCCGGTTGTTCCATACTCTTTCTGTAAGAAAGCAGCCATCTCCTCCGGTGTCTTTCCCTGCTGATATTTGGTGTAGATACGCTTTCTGCTGTTATCCCTGCCTCCGCCGCTCCGCAGAATATCCGCTATCTGCTCCGGCGGTATCTTTGTTTCTGACCGTATCGGTGTCACTGTTTCCGCCTGTTTCATGGCAAGATTGCCAGCCTGCTCCGTAAACATGGAAAATAAGTCAAGCTGCTGGTACATTCCCGCTGTTTCAATCCGCTCTGCGGTTTCTCCTGGAAGAAGATATACTCCGTCCTCCATATAGGAATTGACAAGAAAACGTGCTTCCTCCCATGACAGCCTGCTTTCCGCTTCACGGGTCAGATAATTGCCTTTCCATAAGGTAATACCGTCCTCATCGGCACGGTAGCCGCCCCGCATTTCCCCGATATTGAACTCGGTGTATTCTTCCATGCGGAACGAATTTCTCAGATAATCCGCCTGAATCTTTGCATCCTGCTCTATCTGAAAATACCCAGCTATTTCCGGTCTTTTATGCTTCAGGAACTCATCACTGCATAAAATACCACGCTGTAAGTCCTCCCCCTGCTCTGTTTCAGACAGCTTCGGAAAAAAAGAACCGGATAATGAATGTTCTCCACTATCCGGTTCTGGTATTTCTTCTTCCTGTATGTCATTTTCTAACTGTAAATCAGTTCCGTCAGCACGATCTCCTCCGCTGAATGTCTGATGTTGTTCATCTTCGCTACCCACTTCATCTGATCGGCTGCTTTCAGTTCCTCGTTCACTCCCTCTGCTTTCGCCATCTGTTCGCTCAGGGCTTCCATTCTCTGCTCTGCCTGCTCCTGTATCTCCAGACAGTGTGCTTTCAGCTCGCCCGCCAGTATCATGCCCTGATAAATCCCTTTCCGGTGTTCCTGTAAGAAGTTCTTCCGCATCATACCGTACTTCGTCAGCGTTCCCTCCGGTTCCTCGTTCGCTGTCAGGTTCGGAATCAGATAATCCCCGTTCTTTTCGTATGTCAGTTTCATGTGCCGCATCCTCCTTTTTGCTCTGTATTTCTATCTCCTGATTGTTTTGTAGCTCCTTTTCACTTTCACGCTTTAAAGCATTATAGTCTGTATCTGCTTCATTTGCAAGCACTTTCTCCGTATTTTCCAAAGAAGTTTGTGTGCGTCCTGCATTAGCTTTTTCCTGTGCCTTCCTGCGGGCAATCTGGCGGTCATACGCTCCTATGGTTCTGCCTATCTCCATTAAAAGCGGCTTGCACATATCTGTGGTGGCTGTACCAACAACAGACAGGGTTTTCATCGTATTAAAGTCGCTGATATATTCAAATCCCTGCTCGTCTTTCCACAGTTCCATATCTGCACCGCATCGTGACAGTATGGTGTAAGCAATACTGGAAGAAAGCGTATCACGAAGCCTGACACCTACATTTAACTCGTCCAGTTCCTCTAAAAAGCTGCCCTCTTTCACATATTCGATTTCCGGCAGAAGTTCTTCATAATAATCCAAAGCAATCCGATTGGATATTTCCATTATCCGCTGTTCAAAGGAGCTGTTTTTATCCGTTTCTCCGTATGTCTTTTCAAGCTGTGCCAGGACTGTTTCTTTATGCTCCTCACGCAACTCCCACAAATTCGGATCACGTCCTATCCGCCTTGCCTTATGTACGTCGGACACATCGAAAACATATTTCAATCTTGTATAGGAATTTTCCGTATCCAGCAGGGCAATTCCCTTTGCTCCACGGTTTACCCAGCAATTCATCTTCTCATTCCATAGTTCAAGGGACGCACAGGCTGTTGCATCCGGTCGTTGTGCAAAAATAAGTATCTGTTCATTGAACGGATATTTATAAAGCCTTGCAGCGGTAGTCAGATACCTTGTCCACTCCTGCCCGTTTTTCGCTATCTCTTTTGCGGTATCCTCCGCCAGATAGGAAATCATCTGATATTTTGTTACCATAAGCATTCCTCCAAAATGACGGAGGGGATAACCCCCGCCGCCTTATTCATAAAAACCGTGTTCTTCGATACCGTTTTCCAGAATTGTGCCAATCAGCTCCTCCAATTCCATCTCCTTCAGCTCGCTGATCACAATGAGCTTTGCAAGGATATCTTTTTCCACCGGAACGACATAGCTTTCTTCATCAGGGCAAAGCTCCCGTACACAAATCTCCAGTCCGTCTGCAATTTTGCAGAGCGTACTTATATCTGCTTCCCGGATACCTGCCAGAATATCCATCAATACATCTTCCCTGACACCGCACCGCAAAGAAAGTTCTGGAATATCCATATCCTGCTCTTTCATAATGTTTAAAATTTTATCTCCGGTGCTGTAAACAACGGTCTTTTTCATTTCTGTATTCATTTTTCTGTCTCCTTTTCACTTGCTTTTTCTCGGTGGAAATTCCATCTTGAATTTGTACTGCGAACCTTTGATTTCCTTTCCGTCTTTGATATAAGAATAATCCTCAATTCCCTCCGGAATCAGGTACGCATCGTAGCTTCCCTTTTTCCCTTTTAATCCTCTCACAAGGGTCTTTTTCCCTTCAAGCAGACTTTTCATCTGTGTATCGGAAAACGTTGCTCCCATTGCCCTACCCACATTCATGCCGCATCTTTGTTTGCAGTAAGCACCGAATTTTCCTTTTACTACATCGCTGCCGCATTTCGGGCATTTTCCAAGCACTTCCTGCATCGTTCCAAACAAAGACTTCTGATCGTCACTGATACTGTGGTAGGTTTGCACCAGCTCCCGCACCATATCTTCAATGCCATCCATGAACTCCTGCATGGTGTATTCGCCTTTTTCAACCAAAGTCAGCGTATTCTCCCAATCTGCTGTAAGCTTCGGGGATTTTACCATATCCGGCAGAACAGTAATGAGCTTCATCCCGTCCTCGGTGGGAAGCATCTGCTTTTTCTCCCGTTTCACAAAACCGTCTTTGACCAGCTTTTCAATAATGTCAGCTCTGGTGGCAGGTGTGCCAAGTCCTTTGCGTTCCACCTCATCGCCCATATCCTCTGCTCCGGCACGTTCCATCGCAGAAAGCAGGCTGTCCTCGGTAAAATGTTTGGGAGGCTGCGTGAAATGCTCTGTTACCTTTGTCTGGATAACTGGAAACGTCATGCCTTCAGAAAGCTCCGGCAGTTTCTTCTCTTCCTTATCCTCATCTGTTTTTTCTACCCGGTAGGTACGTTTCAATGCTGCTTCAAATTCTTTCCACCCGTTCTGCAGAACCGTTTTTCCGGATACATGAAAGCTGTAACCACCGCAGGAAAACTCTGCTTTTACCGTTTCATACAACTGCTTTTTCCCGGTTGCACATAACAGACGATTAGCGACAAGGGATAAGATTTTCATTTCTCCCTCCGGCACAGCGGAAAGGTCTGTCTTTGTAATTTCTATGGTGGGAATAATTGCATGGTGGTCGGTCACTTTTTTACTGTTCAACACTCTTTTTATATCCGGCTCTGCTCCGGTCTGTTCCTCAAAGAGAATCGCCTGATAAACTGCCCCGATTACCGCTTTTGCAGTTTCTTCCATATCATCGGATAAATACTGGCTGTCCGTTCTCGGATAAGTGACCAGCTTTTTCTCATAAAGGCTCTGGGTGTACTCCAATGTCTGCTTTGCAGTAAAACCAAAGATACGGTTGGCATCCCGCTGAAGCGTGGTAAGGTCATAAAGTTTTGGTGGTGCAACGCTTTTATTTTCCTTTATAACGGAACGAACCACTCCACTCTGACTTTCACACGCTGCAGCAATACTTTCTGCCCTTGCCTTATCGTCAATCCGTTCTGTCATGGCATCTATCCCATCCATCAGAATATGAGCCATGTAATACTGCTCTTTTTCAAAATTCATAATCTTCACTTCACGGTCTACCAGCATGGCAAGGGTGGGCGTCTGTACTCTGCCCACCTTTAATACCTTTCCGCCATACAGTACAGTAAATAATCTCGTACCATTTAATCCCACCAGCCAGTCTGCCTGCTGTCTGCAAAGTGCAGACTGGTACAGGCTGTCATAATCGCTTCCCGGCTTTAAGTTTTCAAACCCGTCACGGATTGCACTCTCCTCCATTGATGAAATCCACAGGCGTTTCATTGGTTTCCGGCAGCCTGCCTGTTCATATACCAGACGGAAGATAAGTTCTCCCTCCCGTCCGGCATCGGTGGCACACACCACACTTTCAACTCTTGTATCGTGCATCAGATTTTTCAAGATTTTATACTGCGTTGCTGTTTCCTTTTTCACTTCATGCTGCCACTGCTCCGGTATCATGGGCAGGCTCTCATAGCTCCATTTTTTCCATGCTTCTGAATACATCTCCGGCTGTGCCAGCTCTACCAGATGTCCTACACACCATGAAACGAGAAATCCGTTTCCCTCCATGTAACCGTCTTTTCTCTCTTTCGCCCCGATCACATGGGAAATTGCCTGTGCTACGCTGGGCTTCTCTGTAACCACCAACTGCATACCTTATTCCTCCTGTTCGTCAAAGAAATCTTCTTCCGTATCTTCCTCCGATTCCTCATCTTCGTTTTCATACTCCTCGTTATCTTCCTCATCTTCATCTTCGTCCTCGATAAAGTCCTCTTTTTTCTTGCGGACAACCTTAAAATAATAAGCAGCTCCGATAACGATTAAGGCAAGACTACCAATCAGCACATACGAAATCATCGGATTCGGTGCTTCTTTCACTTCCGGCTCCGGTTCGGTTTCCTCTGTATTTCCCGTACTCTCTGCACCTTCCGTACCTTTTTCTGTTTCCGTTTCCTTTCCCTCTGTATCTGCCTGCTCTCCGTTGTTGTTTGGCAATGCACTCTCCCCATTCGGAATTGCAGATTCCAACGCAGCGGAATTTTTCGGCAAGGTTTCACTGTTATCGGAAGTTGCATTTAACAGGTCATTTTCCGTAACCTCAGTCAAAAAATATACCATTTCTTCCTCTCCGTCCCGGTCAATAATCAGATAGAAAACTTTCTCCGTGGCGGTCTGAATAGTATAAAACTCCTTGCCCTGACCGGATTTTTCCGTACTTTCTGTTTTCCCGCTTTCTGCCTCCGCAGCTTCTTTCATTGCCTGCTTTTTCTGTTCGGCAGGACTTGTCTGTGATGTGGTATTTCCGTTACTGTCTGTTTTGGTATGCTCCGTCACGGTTCCCGTAGCACTCACCGGTTTCGTCGGGGTCGCACTCTCCGGGAGCTGCTCCGCCGGATTCCCATCACTGGTATCGGCAGGGTCTTTATAGTACGGATTTTTCGTTTTATAAACCTCAGACATATTTCCGGCATTGTCCATTGCAGAAATGGTAAAATACTCATACCCTGCGTCAAACTGCTGGAGGCGGATATTTAACGTACCGCCCGTCAGATCTGTAAACTCATATCCATTGACATATACCGCCTTTGCACCGGAATCCGTATCATGTACCTGTATGCTTAAAAGCCCGTCACTGACTGCCGCATTTAAGGTCGGCTTTACGGTATCAAAGCACTTTATGGCACGGTTCTTCTCATAGGTATTGCCTTTCTGGTCTGTGACAAGCACATACACGGTACAGTTCTCGGAAATCCTTAATTTCTTTTCCTCCGTCACATCTGTCCAGCTTCCATTCTGCCCTACCTTTGCCTCTATCTTTGCGATTTCAAAATTCCCCGTATCTGCGGTATCTTTTACACTGAAAGAAACGGAAACAATGTCATTATGCCACTCCTCCGGCTGTCTGATTTTGATACTCACATTCGGTTTTTTATAGGTACAGAGCTTATAATCTGTGACGCAGACGGGACAGTTTTTGTCATACTCATACGCACCGCATTGATCTTCGCAATTACATACCGGCTCCGGTTTATCATTTCCCGATACAGTGCCATCCCCGGTGCTTTCATCGGTACTGCCTTCTGTATTCTCTTCGGTGCCGCCTTCGGTGCTTCCCTCCGTGCTGCCCTCCGTAGTTTCTTCCGTGCTTCCCTCGGTACTGTTTTCTGTATTTTCCTCCGTACTGACATCAGTTTCACTTTCGCCGGGTGTCTGCTCCGTACTTTCCTCCGGTTTGGATTCTTCGGTTTCTTTTGTTTCTTCGGCAAAAGCACTGATTGCGTAGTTCCCATTTACAGAAAACGCTACCGCAGGCATGGTAAATAGCACAGCGGACAATATCAGTGATATAACTGCCTTAGATGATAACTTCCTGTTCTTCATGGCTGTAAGCCTCCCTTTCTTCTGATTGTGCTGCTTCTTTCTGCTCTTTTTCTTTCAGCAGACGCATAATTTCTTCTTCGCTGACCTTGTTTAACAGAATCAGCCGATCCAGAGAGATTTTATTCTTTTCAATGAATTTCATCTTCTCCGCATCCTCTGCCATCTGAAGCTGTTCCGCCAAATCCCTCTCCCTCGCCTGCAATCCCGCAAGCTGTTCCCGGACTTTGGAAAGCTCCTTTACAATTCTCTCTTTCGTCATCGTTCCTCACTTCCTGTTATTTTAATTTCCTGATAATCTTCCAAACGCATAAAAATGGCTCTGCCAATAGGACGAATTGATTGAAGCGTAACTGATTGGATCTCCGCAATGAATCATGACCCCGTTTCCGCAGTAAATCCCCACATGGCTGACTGGTACGCCCGAATTGTATGTACCTGTAAAAAAGATAATATCCCCCGCCTTTGCATCTGCCGCCGACACAGGCGTACACTGGTTATAAATGCCCTGTGCTGTGGTTCGTGGCAGGTTATGGACACCGCTGTTTGTAAATACCCAGCAGACAAAACCGGAACAGTCAAAGCTGGTGGACGGACTGGAGCCTCCCCATACATAGGGATAGTCTAAATATCTCGCCGCTTCTTCCATAAGTGCCTGCACGGTTGCATCGTCATAGGAATCCGGCGGTATCACATTTCCTCCGCCGCTTCCGCTGCCCGGCGTTTCGCCATACAGCGTATCCGTGCCTGCTTCAAAATAAAAAAGAGGGTTATAATATTCCCCCTGATACAGACATTCGATATGTAAATGACTTCCGGTACTGCTTCCCGTATTCCCTGTTGTTCCGATCACATTTCCATGCGTCACGCTCTGTCCTGCCCGGACATTTAAGGTATCCATGTGGGCATATTTTGTGCAGTAGCCTTTTTCATCTTCAATCACTACATAATTTCCGTAATAGCTGTCATAAGTTGCGGTAGTTACTGTCCCGTCCATCGCCGCATATACGGTTGTTCCGGTAGGTACTGCAATATCTACGCCCCGATGTAACTGTTCCTGCCCTGTGACCGGATTGATACGCCAGCCATAATAACTGCTCACATAGTTGTACCAATATAAATCAAGGGGCTTATAAAACTGCTGTGTCAGCCCGTGGGTCTGGTTATAAAAAGCATAGATTTCTCTCTGCTCCTCATTCATGCGTCCGGCAACTACTACGTTTAAATCTTTTGCTGTCAGGGTCACTTCCAGAATGGTTACGGTATATTCCTCTTCCACTTCATACTCGTATTCCTCTTCTGTTGTTTCCCCCGTAACCGGGTCTGTTACCGTATGAGTGCCTGTTTTTGTTACCGTCCTTGTCCTCGTTTCCTCTGTAGGATTTAGTGTCAACTCATACATTTCATCAAACAGATATTCTATTTCTGCCTGTACCTCACTTGCAGTAAATTCCGTATGGACTGCCGACAGATAGCTGATCAGTGCAAATGGGTCATGCCCGATAGATGCCAGATTATAACGGTACTCATCATAATCCGGATAAGTGGTTTCTATGGCATCAATCTCTGCCTGCAATTCTTTTTCCAGTTCAGAAAAAGCTAAATCTGCCGCATCTATTTCTGCCGGAACGCTCATATAACTTCCTGCCAGCGTGGTATTGATTCCTCCGGCAAACATCGCCCCACAGGAAGATACTGCTGTCATAATCATCACAAGAAGCACCGAAAAGGCTCCTATGGCAAGCAGAAGCGAAACATTTTTTGATGCAATCTCCTGTATCTTTCTGGCTGCCGCTGTAAAAAGATTCCCGGACTTCGCCGCTGTTTCCTTTGCGGCTTTCGCTGTCTGTCCCGCCCGTCTTGCTTTTGCATATTCCCGTTTGATACGCTGCTTTTGCAGTCTTTTCTGCAACTGCTTCTGAATGGTCTTTTCCTGCATTTCCGGATTTTCTTCCAAGAACTTCTGATAACGGAAATTGACCTCTTTCTGCATCTGCTTTTTCTCCAGCTTTGCAGCTTTCGCTCTCCGTCTTTCCGTTTTCCCTTTGTAATGCCCTTTGAAAAAGCGGTAAACATCTTCCCCGCTCTGCTCTGTCTTGTGGGCAGCCTCCACACCGGAATTTTCTTTCTCCACTTCGGCAACCTTACTATGGGCAAAATTAGAAGATTCCATTCCCACCCTGCCAGCCGCTCTTTTTACCGGACTGTCCGGTTTGAATGGTTTCTCTTTTTTTACAGAAGTCAATACATACTTTGTTCTGCCCGTCTTTTCATCAAAAACACGCTCCAGAGAATACTCCGTTTTCTTTGGAATCTTCTTTCTTGCAGCTTCCGTCTTTTTTCTGGCTTTCTCCGCTTTCTTTTGCAGTCGGTCTAACTTTTTGCTTCCATGAAATTCCGGTTCTGCCTCTTCGGTAAAGGTAGTGTCCTTTGTCTGGAAATCCTGTTCAAAATCAAATTGCTTTACTCGCTCCCGGCTCTTTATCTCCCGCCTTTGATACCTGCCCTTTTTCTGTGACGAATGATAGGTGTCCCTGTGGCGGTAGTCATCGCTGGCAATTTTTCTACCCTGCTCCTCTCCGGCTTCCTCCGTAAAAGTGCTGTCCGGCTGCATAAAATCGCTTTTAGACTTCTCTCCGGCTTCTGCTCCCTCGGACTTTTGGACATTCTGTCCAGAAGCATCTGCTTTCTGATACTTCTTTGTATTTTTCGACCTCTGGACATCGTGTCCAGAAGTGGTATCTGCATCTCTCGGCTGATATGCTGCGGATTTTTTACCTTTACCCTCGTTTGCTTTCTTTGGAATTTCTCCGGTAAAGGTTTTTTTCTCCTGTGCAAATGCAGCCGGTTTCTGTTTCTTTTTCTCCGCCACTACTCATTTACCTCCTGCCTTACACTTTCCTCTGGTTTGGTATTCATAACCGCAAAGGTCTTGGTATCTACCGGATATTTATCTACGAACGGAATAACCACGTTGTCAAACAGAATCAGTCCGCACCCCGGCTCGGAATTGGTTACATGGGCAAGCTGTTTTTCTGACAATCCCAGCTTATCTGCAAGGATTGCCTGATCCTTTGCATTTTGATTCAGGAGATATACAAAATCGGAATTGCCGAGGATTCCCTCGATTTCCTCCGACTTCAAAAAATCGCCTACGTTCTGCGTCAGCCCCGTAGGAATACCGCCCCACTTACGGAAACGCTTCCAGATTTCCACCGAATAGATAGCGGTCTGCTTCTCCTTCAGCAAAAGGTGGAACTCATCACAATAATAGCGGGTGGCAATCTTACGCTCCCGGTTCTGCGATACCCTGTTCCAGACCGCATCCTGTACGATTAACATTCCAAGCTCTTTCAACTGGTTTCCCAAGTCCCTGATGTCAAAGCACATGATACGGTTCTGACTGTCTACATTCGTCCTGTGGTTAAAATAATTCTGCGAACCATGCACATATAGCACAAGGGAGTTTGCAATCCGTTCTGCCTTTTTGTTCTTATGCTCTAACAGGGCATTATACAAATCCTCAAGGATAGGCATATTCTCCGGTACGGGATTTTCAAAATAAGCATCGTAAATATGACGGATACATTCGTCAATGATACCTTTCTCATCATTTTCCAGACCGTTCTTTCCTCCGGCAATCAAGTCACACAGAGTAATGATAAAATCGGATTTCAGCTTTAAGGCTTCCTTATCCCCTTTATGGGAAAGCTGAATGTCCATCGGATTTAAATAATCTTTGGAATTGGTTGCCAGCCTTACCACCTGTCCGTGCAATGCTCCCACAAGGGCAAAATACTCGCCCTCCGGATCGCAGACCACAATATCGTCCTTTGTCATCAGGAAACAGGAAAGAATCTCACGCTTTGCACTAAAAGACTTACCACTTCCCGGTGTACCAAGAATCACACCGTTTGGTGTACGAAGCCGTTTCCGGTCTGCCATAATCATGTTGTTGGAAAGGGCATTTAAACCATAATAAATAGCCGGAGCTGGCATAAATAATTCCTGCGTACAGAACGGTACTAAGATAGCGGTACTCTTTGTTGTCAAATCCCGTTCAATTCCCGTATCGTTGCACCCGATTGGTGCCGATGCCATCAGTCCCTGCTCCTGTAAATACTGCATACATCTGAGGTTGCAGTTCGCCTGTTGGATAATGCCGGATACCCTCTGCGTGATATTTTCCAGTTCCCGCTTGTTTCTGCCATAGCAGGTCAGAAGAAATGTCATCTTTACCATTTTCTGATTGCTGCTGTTTAAATCGTCCAAAAGGTCAAGGGTATCTTTTTCATAAGTGATAATGTCCGTTGGAAGAATGTCCATGTCATAACCTGACCTTACCGCCTTTTTCTGCTCTTCAATCTTCATCTTCTGAATATTCGTCAAAGCACCTTTTAGCATCTTAATCGCCTTGACCGGATCCATTGTCTGCATATGCATGGTAATAGTCAGGTTCGCATCCAGATCAAGAAGCTTTTTCAACAACTCATCATCAAACTTCGGGGCAATAATATCCAGATAATGCACACTGCCATACATTTTTCCCGCCTTAAAACGACTCGGATAGCGAAAATCAAATCCCGGCGGAGCGATGTAATCTTTCACACTTTTTCCCGACTCCGCCAGTTCCTTAAAAGAAAAACGGAAAGGCTCCATAGTATCCTGGTTAAAATACTCATGCAGGATACGCAGACGTTCCTTTCCGTCAAGGCTCTTAGCGTGTGTGCCCAGATTAGTCAAATTTTTAATCACATCTGCTTCAATGCTGACAAGTTTTGCCCTTGCCTCCTTAAAGCCTTTACTCTCAATTCCAAAAATCAGATACTTTGATTTGATAATACCGTTATTTCCCTTTGCAGCCTGTTTCTTTAACATCTGCGTGTATTCCTCACGAATATCATCAAAATCATCTGCCTGCAATGGAATGTCAAACTGGTCAATTAAGGTCTGCTCGTTAACCTGTCGGTTGAACAGGAACAGCTCAAATTTAATAGACGGGTCAAAATAATTGATAAGCCTGCTGTATTCCTCCAGTATTTCCCCCTTATCCTCGATTTCCAGCAGGTCATAATTTATATCGTAAAACTCCACCATTTTCGTATAAAAGCCAGAAGTGACCTGACAGATACCGTCCCGGTACATCTTCTGAAAGGTAATGGTCTTCTGTGCTGTGGTGGGCTTTTCTGCGTTTTTATTCGTTCCGGCAAGCATGTGTTTTAACTCCGCAAGCCTTCTCCGCTCCACAAAGGTCAGCCCCGGCTTCGTTTTTCCTTTTTTCTTATGTCTGTCCGGCTTTTCTGCCGCCTGCTTTTTCTTCAAGTTTACGCACCTCCTCTTTTATACGCTCTGTTTCTTCTAATCTTCTGTAAATATTTTCTGATTTGTAGGGACGAATCCCCGGTGTGAGGAATTTCTGCCTTATCATAAAATACAGAATCTTCTCTGCCGGAAATCCGTCCTTCTCATACATTGCCAGAAAGAAAAAAGGCAGCATGACCGCTACCATCAAAAGTGCCGATGCCTGTGTGCCGATAAACCCTTTTGTAAAAATGTAAAAGGGAATCCCTACCGCACCTGCACCGCTGAAGCAAATAAGCTGGCGTTTCGTCAGATTTAACGCTACTTTTGTCTTTATGCCGCTTAAATTCTTTGGCACTGCTACGGATATTGCCATAACATCACAGCCGGAGCTGATACTGCAAGCCCCGGCTGTTCCCTCCTTTCTTTGAAATGTGTTCTAATGAGCATTCCAGATTGATTTCGCAAGGGAACCTGTCTTGAACAGGCTGAAACACAGAACAACGGTATAAGCTGCCACCGACCACAGTGCTGTGTGCAGATTGTCCGCAACCGCAATGCCGGATACCAGCACCGCATAGATTGCCACGCATACCATAATGAAAAATCCCTGAAACGCCAGTGAACACAGTCCCTTGATATAATTGTTGCCGATACCGCCCCATTCCCGGTTACTGAATGTGGCAAAGGGAACCGGAGCTACTGAAATATAAAGGTAGATTTCAATCATTCTCCCGAAAAGCATGACGGTAATAAGCAGGGAGATGATTTTCATACATAAGCTGACAATCATAGTTTCGATACCAAGCCCGATCAGCTCGCCGATGCCCATTGTATCAATCTGACTGTCAAACATGGTTTTTAGGGTATCCGTCACATCAATGGTAGTGGAACCCGAAACAATACCGCCTGCTCTGGTCACGATATGGTTTCCCACATCAAAAATCGCCATTGTGATGTCAAAGGTGTAGCTGAGAAGCAGCACAGCGATACAGGCTTTGATAAGGTAACGGAAAAAGAACTCGCTTCCTACTTCATGCATATTGTTCTTATCCATGACCATTGTAATCAGCTCATAGCAGAGTATCGCACTGATGATCATGCCCGCTATGGGTATCATCACATTTTCCGAAAGGTTCTCTATCATAGAAAACACTCCGCTGTTCCATGAACTGGGTGTCCTGCCGACTTCCCCTGCGATTGTTCCGACCTTATCATTCACATCTGTAAACATCGTAGTAAGGTTGTCCATGACCCACCCTTGCAGTATTTCCTTTATAAATTCAGTTATCTTGTCGAGAATCGCTCCCATGACTTAGGAAAACAGGCTTGTAAGCTGCGGAATTACCGTCTGTGCCACAATTACAATACCGCCACCCGCCATGAGCTGCTTGACCCCTTGTGATTTTGCCCCTGGGTTATCATTTCCGTATCCCTCAAGAAGATTGATAACGCCCCATACTGCCACGCCTGCTCCGATTGCGGTTACAACGGTCTTTAATCCTGTTACTGCTGATGTAAAAAATGCCATATTCAGTTACCTCGTTCTTTCCGAAAATTTATTTTTTGCAAAAAATAAGGAGCATTGCTTTCTATCCGCAAAACTCCTGTACCTCTGGACATCGTGTCCAAATGTTCCTATTCAGTTGTATCCGGGGAAATCTCCCCGCATTCAAAGGCTTCATCTACCTTTGTCTTTTCTGTGACCTTCAAGTGGTGCAGATGTTTCACATACTGTTCCATATCAAAGGCATTTTTCTTGTCATAATCGGACAGCTCTTTGTACCGCTTGTGCTTCGTTATATCGAATTTATCCGAGAAAAATGGTCTGACACCTCTAAGCTGCATAATACATTTCCCGCCATCCATGACAGCAATCTCATCTTGGCTCATCAGTTCCTTTCCGGTCTTTTGGTAATTCAGACCGTAGGACTGGCTCGTCCCCCTCGTATCCGAGGTGTTGTACAGGTCAATGGTTTCTTTCCCCAATACCTCTGCTAATTCCTTTAGGGTGGTCTTTTCCTTTCCTCCGAGAAACAGCGTAGTGTCGCAGTTGCCCTCTATGGTATCGGCATTGTCCCTGTAAATCGCTTTGAGCTGTGATTTTGACTGCAAAATAATAGAAGCTGATATTTCCCTGCTTCGGATCGTAGCAATCAGCTTCTCAAACTGTGGAATCTGCCCGATGTTCGCAAACTCATCAAGGAGCATACGCACATGAACCGGGAGCCTTCCGTTATAAACATCGTCTGCCTTGTCGCAAAGCAAATTAAAGAGCTGGGAATACATGATAGACACCACAAAGTTAAACGTAGCATCTGTATCAGAAATAATAACGAACAACGCTGTTTTTTCCTCTCCCAGCGTGTCAAGCTCCAGTTCATCATATTCCATCAGGTCACGCAGCTCTTTTATATCAAATGGTGCTAACCTCGCACCGCAGCTAATCAGAATCGACTTCGCTGTTTTTCCTGCCGCAAGCTTATATTTCTTATACTGCCTTACAGCAAAATGGTTCGGGTCTTTTTCCTCCAGCTCCTCAAAGAGCAGATCAACAGCATTTTTGAAGTTTTCATCGTCCTCTCTTGCTTCACTTGCATCAATCATATCAATCAGCATGGCGAAATTCTGTTCTTCCTCCGGTGCTTCGTACCAGATGTATGCAATCAATGCTGTATAATAGAGTTTTTCTGCTTGTTCCGATAGGTAAGCCTTTGATACTATCTCCAGCTTTTCCCCCGGCTAACACCGGACATGCGACTTTCACCGCATCCGGCGTCCCATCGTTGATGTTTGGCAGTGCATTTAAACAAATCTCCAAAAGAAAATATTTTATCCTACAACTGACATTCCGTTCTTCTGGCGAAGTCGGTTTATTTTGTCCAGTTGCTTTTTATCTGGTTTAACAGCTTCAAGACATTGTAGTATATCTTTCCTCCTACCTTGTATAAGTGGCTGGTATTTCTTGTTTACAAGTACCATGTTTCTGTATTGTTCCTTTCCACCGTTATGGCGTGATATTTTTAGACAGCAGGCTATTTCTTCTACACATTTAAACTCCTCTCCGCTTATTGCACATTTCCCCTGTTGGGCGGCAAGCAGCGATTGTCTGCAATCCAGATATTCCAGACTGTGATTGTATATCAATTGCTTATACAATCCCGACATAACATATTTGTTGAGTTTTAAGTTTTCGTGTATTCTGCTTCTTCCATCTTCTGTGAAACAACACACATCAGAACTAATACCGATTGCAACTTTATATTTTACAAATGCTATGGGATATATGGGCTTGTTTATACCAGATACATAGCGTATCATTTTGGAACTCCCATACCGCTCTTTTTCGCTTTCCGTCATAGCACCGCCATCTCTTTTCAGCTTACTTCCCTTTTCGGTATTCAGCCTGTTTGTAAGAACCGTCATGACTGCCCTATGCAAATCCCGACAGTCCAGACTAATACATGTTGCTATCTTAAAATAATTCTGTATACCAAGAACCATTTCGTCGTAGAGTGTTATCTCTGCTAATTGTGTGTATCCTTGGCGTGGTCTTGCAATTCTCTTTGCCTGTTCTACAAGTTTTTCTCTTTCTGCTGTTATCTTTTTGTCACATATATGGGAGTTGACTACATATTTATGAGCCTTTTCCCTAACCCTTATTTTAAAACCAAGAAATTCGGAATACCGTTTCCTAACATTAACAATTCTGGTCTTTTCTGGCGACACAGCCAGTTTTAATCGTGTTTCAATCCACTGTGTGACCGCAACCATTGTTTTTTCAGCGTCGTCCCTGCTTCTGCAAAAGATTCTAAAATCATCTGCGTATCTTACGATATACATTTCTTTCAGATTAGTTTTTCTCATGGTGTAATAAGCATGACTTCTGTCAAATACCATTGAGTTTCTTATTTTACGCATTTTACCTATATCCTGCACAATTGGATTTTCCTGCCATTGGCTTTCAATCCAGTGGTCTAGTTCGTTTAGCACAATATTTGCCAACAGTGGCGATATAATTCCCCCTTGTGGCGTACCCTTATCTGGGATTACCGTTGAACCGTCTGGCATACGAATAGGTGCTTCAAGTATACGCTTAATTACATAGATTAATTGCTTGTCTCTGATACCCATTGCCCATATCTGTTTTATCAGCTTACTATGGTTGACATTATCGAAGAACCCTTTGATGTCAAATTCAAGAACGTAATGCAAATGTGACCTCTGCAAAAGCGAATAGGTTTTTGAAATTGCATGTTCTACTGACCTGTCCGGTCTGAACCCATAGCTGTTATTGCTAAATTTAGCTTCGCAGATTGGCTCAAGTATCTGCTTGATACATTGCTGTATCAGTCTGTCCCATATACATGGGATTCCAAGCGGTCTGGTTGCACCGCTTGGTTTTGGTATTTCCTTTCTTCTTACTGGTTTAGGGCGGTAGCCATGTTTACTACCCGCAACAAAATATCTGACTTTCTCTACTACCACTTCGGGAGATAAACTCCCTATATCATTGATGGTAAGATTGTCCGTTCCAGCTGTGTAACTGCCTGTGTTTGACTTGATATTCCTATAGGCTAACAGAATGTTATCCCTGCCAAGAATGAGTTGCATAAGATTTTGAAAAATTTCTCCCTCCTTGCTTCTCTGGTATAGGTTGTCAAACGTAGATTGCATGTCGTAATACTCCGCATGCCTTTGGCTGTCCACACATAGGTTTTTCTTTTCCTTTGGCATAAGGCATCACCCCCTTTTTAATTGAAGTGACCCTTTTGGTCTTATTCGAATCCTTATGGCGATTGAATAATGCCTGTTTTTGACCAACGACTCGTGCCCATTCCTCCACCTCTCACATAACGCAAGTGGTATCATAGGTTCGAACACTACCTTTCAGCACTGGTTCATCTGCTTATTATTCTTCGTCAGATTATTCCATATGGAATCCAGTACCTTTCCTTGTTCCAATAATTCTATCTGTGCATATATACCCTTAGGTTCCTGCTATGAGCCTGCCAGCTTGGTTATGCCTGTAACATAACATGGTCGTTCGTAGGGAAAATTTCTACTAAACCACACTGGCTACGCATTAACGTACCTGTACATTTCTATACAGTCTTCTTATAGACCCGTACATTCACAGGTTTGTCAGGGTGTCTGCCAGGACACTCATACTAACCCATAGGTATTTTATAGACACTCGACCTATAGGTAACACAATCCACCTCTGGACCGCTTTCGGCAACTTTTTGGCAAGTTGCTACGGTTACTCTCAGCCTTTGTCATGGGGCTTCATACAAATTCCTTTACAGAAGATGCATGCCCATCAAGTGTAAGCGTTTCAAGGCGTTATCCTATCATTCCACTTATCAAATTATCAGTTCATAAGCAACAAATATGTCACTTATGCGTAGGCTTTTTACCGCCTACGAACAAGTCGCACTGACCCAAAAGTCCTCACCGGATTGCTGCCCCTCTCCTTTTGTGTTGACTATGATTGTGTTGACGAGTTTCAAAATGTCCTTTTCGCTCCGCAGATAAGCAAATGGATTATAATGCATGGATTTTGCAAAGTTTATGGTGTTGAGGACTTTAATCTTATACTTGCCCCGCTTCAGCATCTTCCCACATTCCACTAAGATTGTGCCTTTCGGGTCAGTGACGCAATAGGACGAGTGCATCTGCATCAGGTATGAGGTAGGCACCCTGCGCCTTGCTGGCTTTCACCAGCAGGTTTCAGGGAGCCGCCTCCCAAACCGGACTTACACCTCTCAGCGTATCCGGCTTTCCATGAATCACCTTGATTCTCTGGTTTCGTGTAAGAGTTCAAAGCAGTCGGGGCAGAGTGCAAGAGATTTTCTTCTTATCTCCAGCATTTTCTTTTCAAATATATCCCTGCCTTTCAGCGATTTCAGCGTCCTTACATGGTGCATACATAAATACTCTGCCTGCTCCCCACATATTTCGCATTTTCCGGCTTTAATTCGGTTTATTATCGTATGCCTGCTGTCATATTTTTTATAGTTCGGCATAACATCCGACACATCGTCATAGCCGTCGCTGTGCTTCTTGAATCCATCATGGTAAAACTCGCAGTACTTTCTCCCTTTTGCTGTGTCATAGGGGATTCTTAACACCTTGTCTACCATGAAACGCTTTTTAATGGCACTGACTTTCGTTCTGTGTTTTCCTGCCAGGGTTTTCAGCATACTGTAGCGCACCATATAATAATACTTGTGCAGTACGCCGACATTTTCCGCAATGCGGTAAAAGTTATATAATCCCCGGATTTCTGAATTGAATGTTGATACAATATCAGCATCTTTCCGGTTCATCAGGTCTTTCCTCGGCATTGGTCTCCACGTTTCTTTGCCTGTGCCTTTGTTGCGCTTGACTTGTATCGCCCCACGCTCCATAGCTTTCTTAACCCATTTTTCTTTTGGCACATACAGGAATACTTTTCCGTTCCACACCCGTTTCATGTCGCCGTTTTTACACCGCTTCATGCTTTTTGAGCGCAGCACTTTGAAATCATACCCCAGGTACCTTACCGGATTGCTGGCATGGGTGACTTTCGTCTTTTCTTCGGACATTTCAAGATGCAGTCTCTCTTTTAGGAAAATCCTCACCTCCTCTTTGATTTTCTCTGCATCCCTTTTTGAACCAATCACGCCGATTACAAAATCATCAGCATAACGGTTGTACTGGATTTTCTTATACCCTTCCTCAAACGGATTGTAATAGTGCTGGTCCATCTTTTCCCTTCTGGAATCCTTAAATTCCCTTACCAGTTCAGGAGTTGATTTTTCAGCACTTTCCAGTGCTTCCTTTGCCTTTTTGTACCTTCTGGACGCACGCTCATATTCCTTCGTCGTCTTTCTGCGTTCCGGCTCACAGTCATACTTTTCTTTGTATTCCTGCATAAATTCATCCAGTTCGCTAAGGTAAATATTGGCGCAGATTGGACTGATGCCGCTGCCCTGCGGTACGCCGGAGTAGGTGCAGTTGTATTCCCACTGTTCCATATACCCGGCTTTCAGGAATTTCCAGATAAGGCTGATAAACGCTTCATCTGCTATCCTTTTCCGCAATAGCTCCACTAATACATGGTGGTCAAAATTATCAAAGCACGCCTGAATGTCCCCCTCCACAGCCCATGTCACTCCGATAAACAGTCTTTTCACCTGCAAGAGTGCCGTATGGCAGCTCCGCTTTGGTCTGAACCCGTGCGAATTGTCGCTGAATGTCGGCTCATAGATTGCTTCAAGAATCATCCTCACCACTTCCTGCACCAGCTTATCATCAGTGGAAGTGATTCCAAGCGGACGCATTTTCCCGTTTTTCTTTGGGATGTATTTCCTTTTTGCAGGCTTTGGCTGGTACGTCCTGTTGCGTATTGATTCGATGATCCGGTTGATTCTGGGCAGGCTCATGTTATCCATCGTCTGCCCGTCCACCCCCTGCGTCATGCTCCCCTGCGATTTTGCAATGTTCGCATAAGCAAGGAGGTAGAACTCCGGGTTGTACAGATTGCGGTACAACCTTTCATATTTGTAATTTCTTACACTTGCCTTTTCTTCAAGGCTTTTCAAGACATGAATCGGATTTCTCATAGTGTCTCGCACACCATCCTTTCTGTTTTGAAATTGATTCACTGTTCCCCTTCGCACGTAGACGGCTTTCCCGTCCTCTGACTACTATGGGAACTCTGTTGCCATGGTGGATATTCAGAATCCCGCATTCCAGCGTCTTCATAGCCTTTTGGCTTTCCACTTTAGGCAATCCCCGTTTAGTACGGCATAAATGAGCTTTCCATGTTTTCGGCATATGTGTGACGTTCGCCTTTTTCCACTCTCCCGTGGCTGCACCTGTTCCGAGTATCAGCATCCGCATAGCCAAACAATGCGGATGTCAGGAACACTGGCGAGTACAACCTCTCTACGCCAGGAGTACGTGCTTTTCCCGATTTCAGGCTGTCATTCAAGCAGTTTAGCTTCCACCCTCGTACATGGATTTTCATTCCGTCACGCTGACGCCTCTGAGGTTTCAGCGCCCCGTGTCCTCCGTCATGCTATGGTTGCCCTCCGGTTTCCCTTTTAGGGTTAGACGGGGAATGATAGGTTTGTGGCTTATGCCACATGATACTTTTACCTACTACTTGCTCAAGGTAGGATTTATGCCGCCCTTACGGGCGCACTCGGCTTCACGAAAAATCTTGTTTTACCGGAGCCGGAACCGCCAATCACAAGAATATTTTTATTTCTTGCATACTTCGGTTCTTTCGGTCTGCCGGACATCATCAGACGCTCCGTAGCGGTCAGAAGAATATTATTTTCAAATACAGAATCCATATATGGCTCTATATCTTTGGCATTCCCCCACCGTGCAGAACCGTATTCCACACCCTGCCGGAATTTCTTGGCATTCTTCGCCTTATAATAAACAATGAATTTTAAGGCAACGCCTCCGGCGATTCCAATCAGCAAATCACTCAGAAAAAAACTGGGGAACGGATTGGAAAACATCCTGTCCATTTGGCTCATTACTACCATCATCTTGTCAGACGCATTACTGCCCTCTGCCACTCTCCATAAAAATGCTGCCTTATTACAGAAGTACCCGGCAAGCACATAGGGAAGATTCAGCAGTATCAGCTTTTTAACATCTGCACTTTTTGCTTTTTCCTTCAGCTTTTTGGGGACAGCTTTTAAATCTTTGGTAATGCCTGCTATGATATTAGTCATAGGCTCTGCCCCCTGTCCTTATTCTTTTCCCGGCTCCGTTCTTTGTTCTGATCCTTTGATACCACATCCCGGAAATGCTTTAATTTCTGCCTTACAGAAGTCCTACTGTTCTTTTTCTCATTTCCATAAACAAATTCCTTAAATGCCTGTGCCACAGCATCGGCATCCCTGCCCTTGAAAAATACCAGATACTTCGGTGGCTCGGTGGTCTTATCCTTTTTCACAGCAAAATCAACATTGTATTTACGAGCTACCCGCTCAAAGGATTTGATATTGCCATCTGTGATTTCAATGGATGAAGCACCTGCACCCTCGCCCACCAGTTCCTTAACCGACACTTTCCCATGCGTTTTCTGTGCCTGTTTTCTGCAATGATTCAGATACATTCTCATGGCAGATTTCAGGATATTGGCATCCAGCTTTGCAGCCTTAATCACAAGGGCGATTGTTTTCTGCGTTACTTCTTCCTGCATCTGTACCTCCTTCTTTCCTTTTTACTGCTGTTCCTTCAGGGCGGAACAAGCAGCCGATGTAGTAAATATTTCATGTTCTCTCCTTTCCGCTTCTGGACATCGTGTCCAAAAATTCTGATTTACAGGCAGCCTGCTCTGATACAGTCCTCGTACTCCCTTAATGCTTCCTCTGTATCTGCATCCACAGATAACTGGATACGAACAAAATCATGCAGCGTTCCCGCTAAAAGAAAATCCTTATAAAGCCGCCCAAAATCCTCAACAAACTTCTTTATCAAATGTTCCGGATCATCTCCAGCATGATATTGTACATAAATCTGACTTCTGCCTGTGTTTCCCAGCATATCCGTCAACTGATACGTCAGCTCTCCTGTCTGCTTGACCGAAATCTGAATCAGATTGTAATTCTTTCTCAATTTAAAATAGCTACTATGATACTCCGACGTTATTGTGATGTTTGGATTTTCTTCCAGTTCCATCACAACATCTGCCAGTTTTCCCAATAACGCTGCGGCTGCTTTTTTCTGAAATTCTCTCTTTTTCATTTCATCTGACCTCCATCCGGCTTCTGGACATCGTGTCCAAAAGCAATAAAAAAGGGCAGCTACAAATCTTTCGACTCATAACTGCCCTGACGCTGTTTTCTGTTTTTCCATGCCCTATTCCTTATATCGAATGACAGGGCACTGTTTTTGTATATTTCCTATTTTTCTCCGCTCCAAGGCAAACACCATATCTCCGGTTCGCTCAAAAAAGCCGATGTCCTTTTTCCAGCTCATTCCACATTTGCAATGCTGCAAACCAATAAACTGCTGTTTCATTCTCCTGCCGCATACCGGACACCGCTTATTACTGCTTCCCTTTTTCTTTTTCGGCACATCCTCCTTTTTCTCCTTCGGCGGCTTTTCTTCCGGTATCCCATTTTCCGCAATACGAAGCTCATATCGTGGCAATTTTAAAAGATATGCTCGGTAAACCTCTTCATACGGAACCCAGATTGCAAGAGATTTCAGTTTTTCATAAATCCGGTCAATAATCTGCTTTGCTACCTCCTCATTTGGTATCTCTCCATTTTCCTTATAGAAAATGCAGGTTTCCCGAAACATCCAGTCTGCTATTTTCATCTTCTGCTTCTGTTTTAAATCCTTATAGGTCTTATTCGGCTGTTTCTGCTGTTTATATGCCAGTGAATGATGATTTGGTTTCATACAATCCCTCTTTCGGACAAATTCTGTTCAAAGCCATTATAACAAAATTTATGCCTGTATCAAATATTTCCGGTACATTTATTTCAACAGCATAACCGTACACATCTGTGCATGGAACAGACCATTCTCCACCGTAACATTATCAAGTAGCAATGCCTGAAACAACACATTCCTCACATTTTCAAGCCTGACGATTTTTTGCTTCTCCTCCGGCAGATGCACAAATTCCACACCGTCCTCCACAGCAGATTTTCTTGCGGCTTCACAATGAGTAAAAAGTCCCAGAATATACTTATTTGACATGGCAAAAGCATAGGTTTTCTGTCCATCATATACAATCTGGTACTTCTCCGCTGCTCCTTCCGGCAGACTGAAAACGCACTGCACTATTTCTAAACAAACCTTACCTGCATAGTCCAGTTTCAGTTTATTTTTATAGCGTTGTATTTTCCACTGGATTTCACTACGCTCCACAGGGGAATGGGTACGCTTAAACTGGATTTTCCGGCACAACATATCCAAATCCATATACACGTTATTTCCTACAAGATGCTCCGTATATCCTCTATATTCCCCCAACCGCAACAAATACGAAAGCACCTCATTCAGCTTTTCCTCTGATTCTATGAACTGAAACGGTTTTTCTCCAAATTCCAGATATTCAAACTGTAATGGGCAGCTCCCTTTCTCTATCTCCCGTTCCATAACTCTTTTTACATCTCGTAATGATTCCATTTTGCTCCTTTCCGCTTCTGGACATCGTGTCCAAAAGCAATAAAAAAAGGGCAGCTACAAATCTTTCAATTCATAACTGCCCTGACGCTGTTTTATTTCAGTTCTATTTCTGCCATTTTTGCAAATACTGCTTTTTGCTCTAAAAGCTCTTTCTGTTTTTCCTCCGGCAGACATTTGAAGATTTCCTCATATCCCATTTCCAGCATCGGCGTTCCCTTTGCGAAGAGATAGAGCCGGGTATTCCTGCCATAAGTCCTCAAACATACTCTCACTGTCTGTATAGGTTATAACATCATTAAATCCATACTCCGGTGTGTAATATTGCAGCTTCACAAAACCGTACCGTCCTACATCCAATACCAAAATGCTTTCCAGCTCATACAGTTCTGCATAGGCTGCGGCAACCTTTTTGCACCGTTCCCGTTCTATGTCTGTAATGTAACTTTTCTCCACAGTTGCAAACCTCCTGTTTCGAGGCATCGTGCTGCCTCTTATTCAATCTTCCGTGTTTCTATTTCAAAAACACTTCCGTCCCTTGTTTTTATTGTAAAAATATTTGCGGCATCAGAGGTATCTATATCCTCAATCCCTAAAGCCACATCATTTTCATCTAATACTTCGTATAGCTGATCCTTAAACTCATTATGTTCCATAACTTTTTTACTCTCCTTGTATGTTTTATGGTGCGTACACGCACCATATTATTATATGTTTCATGCACTTAGAATACAAGTGTGGAAAGGAGCTTTCAGTATGATTAAATACGACCCGCTTTGGCGTACGCTAAAGGAAAAAGGAATCAGCCAGTACCAGCTTATCAAAGATTATGGCATTGATAAAGCACAGCTTCAGCGGCTTCGGCAGAACCTTGTTGTAAAAACGCTTATTTTAAACAGGCTTTGCCAGATACTTAACTGCCGGATTGAAGAGATTATGGAATACGTCCCGGATGATAATTAAAGGTGTTGTTCTGATTGATGAACAATGCCTTTTTCATTTTCGCTTTTCATCTGCATCTTTGGACATCGTGTCCAGAAGTATCACTGATTATCTTTATTATCTCCATCAGCACCATAACCATTCTCAGAATTACAACCACACCGCCAATCAGACCACCTACAATACAGTTCAGTGCCAGTATTCCTATACTTCCTGCAATTCCGAAATTTTTTGGTATGAGAATCATACACATTTTTCTGATCCCATAAGGACAGCCGACCAGTACCCAATACAGGAAAAAATCAAATCCTTCTGCTTTTCTGCAAATCGGATAACAGGTTATCATCCAAACTGCCAGCAACGATACCGGAAGCACAATTTTAACCAATATTCTTTTCATTCCAGCCACCTCCGTACATATCATGCTGTACCTCCTGCTGATAATAATGATTCATCGTTGAGGGTGCATTATAAAGAGCTGTTACCATATATGCCTTAATATTTGCAATTTTCGTAGTTGTTTCCTGCATACATCCTATCACATATTCCAAATGGGAGCTATTCAGTTTGAGGAACTTTGATTTTACAAGCTCATATGGATAATCATTTCCACCGATTTTAACAGTCTTATGCTTCACACATACAATCTCGCAGATTACCTCATACAATTCCTCATACAGCCCTTTGTCCTGCCATCTGCCATATTTCATGTGATGTTCGTACTCAATATTCTCTTTGATGATTTCCATGTAAGCATTGACATCTTCCATCACATCAATCTCCCCTTCCAACTCACTGCCGGATTGATTGATAGGATTGATATAATTCCTATCAATATTACTCTGGTTAGTATGATTATAGTTAGTATAATTAGGGGCAAAACCCTTTACCTCTTGAGGTTCAGATTCTTTACTTCCAGAGGTTAAATTTTTTTGCTTCTGCAAGTCAAAATCTTTTACTTCTTGAAGTTCAAATTCTTTACTTCCAGAAGTTAAAATCCCTTCCTTCTTGAAGTTAAAATCTTTTACTTCTGTGGAATCATCAGTGTTTGCAGGTTCTTTTCCCTCTGTTTTTTCTTCCACCGCAACAAAATTCTTCACATAAATAATGTCCGGCTTACCAAGACCTCTGCGTTTCTTTTCTATCAGACCAATACCATTATCACAGTCCAGTTCCCTCATAATTTTGGTGCAGGTCGGTTTAGAACAGCCTAAATCCTCCATGATGTTATCAATCGTATAAATGATATACGCCCGGTTCTCACTGTCAAGCCATCCGTTTTTCATGGACAAGGACAGCCTGTCAAGCATCAGACCGTACAGGAGCTTGGCATCGCTGCTAAGCCCCTTGAAACGCTCGTCTTTAATCAACAGCCGGGGAACACGATAAAAGGAAAACTGTTCTGCTTCAATCCCGTAGTAATAATCAAACTGTATCTGTTTATCCATTTTACCGCACCCCCTTTACTGTTTCTTCTGCCATTCCTCCAATAAGTACAGGATAATCCCCTCAATCTCTTCGCTGGAGTATTCCTCTGAAAAAAACTGGCTGATTTTTTCAGACTTAATTGTGACCTTTCTCTCTTTCGGCTTTTCCTCCGTCAGAATCAGACGCACCATCGGCAGCGTCAGTTCGCCACTCTTCCCGTATTCCTTCAACTTGGCAGACTGTACCGTGGAAATATTTGCTCCGCTTTCCTCAAGGATTACCAGCACCCATTGCTGTGCATCTTCCGACAGAAAAGAAATATCAACACCCTGTACCAGACCGATTTTCTTTCTATCAACCAGTTCTAACAGCTCATCGGACAGCCTTGCAAGCCAGATATATCGCTGTACGGTCTTTCCACTTTCTCCGGCAGCTTCTCCCACCTCGTCAAGCGTATTTCCATTTCCCTTTTTGCCCTGATGCTTCATAGCTTCATACTTCATGGCATAGGCTCTCGCCTTTTCACTCGGTAAAATGTCCTCCCTCTGAATATTGGAATCCACCATGATAATCGTGGCTTCATCATCGGTATAATTGCGGACGATGACAGGCATATCCTCTTTTCCTGCCAGCTCGGAACCGTGTTTTCTTCGGTGTCCGGCTATGATTTCATAGCCGCCCTCTGCTCTCGGTCTTGCAATTCCCGGTACGAGTACCCCGTACTTACTGATGCTTTCCGTTGTTTCTTCCATTTTTTCATCGTCCAGTACACGGAACGGATGATTTCTAAACTCATGCAAATCCGTGAGCTTGGCTCTGATAATCTGCTCTTCGCTCCCTGTCTTTTCTTCTGCATTTCCAAATAAATCATCATAACTGCTTAATTTTACCTTTGCGGCACTTCCTGCTTTACTCATTCCCAAGCACCTCCTCCGTCAAAGACTGATAAGCAGCGGCTACTTTGCCTTTCGGATCATGTTCGTAGATACTGACACCCTCTGCGGAAATCTCTGCCGCACGGACGGAAATGGGAATACTGTTTTCAAATATCCGCACCTTGCTACCGTAATTCTCCACCAGTAATGCAGTAATGCCCTTTGCATAATTGGTTCTGGCATCCACCATTGTCAGCAGAATCCCCTCAATCGTCAGCTTTGGGTTAATCTGCCTCCTGACCTTTCCAATCGTCTTAATAAGCTGCTGTAACCCTTTTGCCGGAAGATATGCCGCCTGCACTGGAATCAGAATACTGTCCGCACAGGCAAAAGCGTTTATAGTAATCATGCCGAGAGAGGGCATACAGTCAATCAGAATATAATCATAATTATCCTTTACCAGCTCTATGTAGGAACGCATCACAAGCTCTCTGCTCATCACATTTACAAGTGATACTTCCAGACCGGAAAGCTCAATGTTTCCCGGCATCAGGTCAATTCCCTCTTTGTGTTTCAGGATACCATAATCCGCTTCCATATCTTCATCATTGATGATATTGCCAAGTGCTGTTGCAAGTGTTTCCTCTAGCTTGTCCGGCTCTGTGAAGCCAAGACTGTCTGTCAGACTGCCCTGTGCATCGGCATCAATCAGCAGGACTTTCTTGCCCTGTTTTGCCAATCCTATGCCTAAATTACTGGTTGTGGTGGTCTTGCCCACACCACCTTTTTGGTTTGCGATTGCGATTATTTTACACATGATAGATTCTCCTTTGTTTTCTGCTATTTTTCTGCTACGTTTCTTTTCTTTACTTCTACATACGCCCTGTAAAATTTCTTCGTTCCCTTATTCGGATACATCTCGGAAAACTCCGTTACTTCCACTTTCGGATTCCTCTGCAAAATCTTTCCGAACCACTTAATATCATTCTTTGTTCCCATCAATCTGACTTTTAACATTAGTCTGTTCCTCCCAATAAGGCATACAGCTTATGGTTGTATGTGGCATATTCCGGATACCGAATCTGAATTGCCTGCCAGAAATATGGTGCATAAGCACAGCAGAATATTTCCTCCACCGTGTACTGCCTGCACTCGTCCACCTGTTCTTCTGCATCTTCATAATCGGAAACACTTGGTGTTCCATTGCAATACAGATTGAATGCCATTCTGATCACTCTCACACTTCCACTGGTCTGCCAGCCTTCGTGTAAACACTCTGTTATTACGCATCCTGTTTTGAAATCATAAATTCTGTAAACATTTCTTCTGGTATCATCGCTGATCCCAAGACAATAGCAGAGTGCCTTGTGGTAAACATCCTGATACCGGACTTCCTTTAACTTCTCGTAGTAGAATTTCTCATGTGCATCGCTGATAAAAATAATCTTTTCTTCCTTTTTGGTTTCTGCTCCTAACGCTGTACTTGTCATAATAGAACCCTCCTTGTGTTATTTTGATTTTGTTTTGACCATAACAACAGAAAAAGGACACTCTCCGTTTTATTGGAAAATGTCCTTTTAATAGCATTCAACTATTAAGTTTTGAAAGGTTCTGATTTCTAAAACATCCCTTTTCAGTCCATATTAGTCCACCGAATGACACAAATTTGATGTCAATTTGATGTCAAACACTCGATAAACTCATAAAAGTCTATGGATTTTCTGATTCTTAGTACAACTTCGCACCTGCCGGAATCCGGTCATTCACCATGAGAAGATTTAATCCCTCATGTCCATCTTCCTCGTGTACTGCTGAAATCAGCATACCCTCGGAATCAATGCCCATCATCTTTCTCGGAGGCAAATTTACGATTGCAATCGCTGTCTTGCCAATCAGATCTTCTGGCTCGTAATACTCGTGAATACCGCTTAAAATCGTGCGTTTCCGGTCTGTTCCGTCATCCAGAGTGAACTTTAAAAGCTTCTTTGACTTCGGTACTGCTTCACATTCCAGAATCTTTACTGCACGGAAATCAGCCTTTGCAAAGGTATCGAAATCAATCATTTCTTCAAACAATGGTTCGATTTTTACGTTGGAGAAATCAATCTTTTCTGCAACCTTTTCCTCTGCCACAGCAGCATTTTCTACTGCCTTTTCAGCCTTCCCTTCGCCCTTCTTAGCGTCTAAGGACTTCATTGTCGGGACCCTTTTTGTGGTTCTTTCATACTCGACCAAGCTGGTGTTAATACTATTAAATTCTCC
>OHII01000258.1_pt1 | contig 29036 bp, 28 predicted proteins | sample 1568341 | NCBI WGS metagenome assembly OHII01 (sample SAMEA3879548, study PRJEB24766) | human gut metagenome | biome: human-associated habitat; feature: feces | place: USA | collected 1985/1987
TAAATAACTTGTAAAAAACCATTTATTAAATATTAAATAACTTGTTATTAAATAGTTTTTTAATGGTTACTTACTATTAGAAAACTATTAAGAAACAGAAGGGAGCCAAGATGAAAGTAATATCCGTTTCTAACATCAAAGGCGGTGTAGCAAAAACTACAACGGCTGCAACATTAGCTGCAGGACTAAACAAAAGAGGGCACAGAGTTCTGATGATTGACTCAGACCCACAGATGAACCTGACAATGTGTTTCATTCAGGAACCAGACGACAACACACCAAGTCTTTACACCTTATATGACAAAGGCGTAGCAATCGACGACATTAAAATTGAAATCCGAAAGGATTTAGATTTGGTTGTAGGCGATTTTGAATTATGTAGTGCTGATATGGAGTTCTTCAAGAAAGCAGGAAGTCTCAAGCTCTTAACCAAGGCTATTAAGGGCATTAAAGAAGAATATGACTACATTATTCTTGATACCCCACCAAACCTCGGTTTTCTGTCGTTAAACGCTTTTATGATTAGCGACTGCATCGTAACACCAATGGCAGCCGATTCATTCTCATTAAGAGCTATCAGACTGTTAAAGAGAACCCTCGAAGAAGTAGCAGAAGAAGCAGAAAAAGAAATTCCAGTAGCAGGAATCCTCTTAACACGCTATTCTGACAGAACCAATGTAGCAAAAGCTCTTGAAGATAGCGTAAACACCGCTGCAGAGCTTCTCAATACAACAACATTCAAAAGCAGAATCCGTCAGGCTACGGTTATTCAGGAAAGCCAGATTGTAAAAATGGATATTTTTGAATATGCCCCTAAAGCTCCAGTAGCAAAGGATTATGACGAATTTATTGACGAATTACTCGAAAGGATTTAATTATGGGACTTAAAAAGATGCTTGCACAAGGTGTAGCGAACGAACAAGAGCAGCTTAATAAGGCTTCCAAGACTGCAGAACCGATTGTAGAAGAGGTTCCTGCAGTTGTTGAACCTGTCAAGGTAGAAGCTCCTGCGGAAGTTGAAACCAAAACAAGTTCCGAACCTACACCTCGAAAAAAGAATACTGGAACCGCTACTCCTAAGAAGCAGGAGAAGAAAGCAGAAAAGAAAAATTTAGGCGGTAGACCAACCAACGAAGAAAAGGGAATTAAAAGCAGAAAGCAATATACTCTTACCCTTAAAGAAGATACCTATAAACTGATACTCGAAGAAGCAGGAAAAGAAGAGCTTTCTTTTGCGAAGTTCATGGAAAGAGCTGCTTTAGAGTACATAGATAATCACAAGTAAATTACTATTTATTTACTAGTTATTTACTATTAAAAAACCATTAAATAACAGTTATTAACTATTAAACATAGAACCAAGCGAGGTAAATGAATTATGATGAGCGAAACAATAAAATTAGTAATGGTAAAGCGTAATATGACTGGAAAGGATTTGGCAGAAGCTCTCGGCTGCTCAAGTCAGAATATATATGCACTCTTAAAAAAAGATAATTGGAGCGAAGAACAGCTTCGCAAGATTGCAGAAAAATTAAACTGTAAACTTGATATTGGATTTGTTCTTAACGATACAGAAGAGAGATTTTAGTCCATATTATCGGACACGAATTTTGATACAATCCTTAGATGATTTTGTAGATGCATGGTTGGATTTTGATGTTTATGATGAAACAAATAATACTGTAACCGTATTAAAGGATTCCGTTATAAATCCAAAAATAGAAATATTCAAAGGTACAACCGCCATTGAAAAACATCGAGAAGGAGTAATTAAAAACGGAAAAGTAATTAAAGATATTGCTTTTAACAGTCCTTCTACCGCTGCTAGTTTTGTAACTGGTCGAAGTACAAACGGTATGATAGCATGGAAAACTGGAGATGGTCAGAATCTCAAAAAAATGAAAGAGTAGTGTTATTTTAACTTTTTCTTAATATGTTTATAAAAATAGCGTCAATTTAACTTGATTTTAAGTTATTTTGACGCTATAATTATATTGTAAATAAACTATAGTTTAATTGACACTAAGAAAGGAGCGACTATGGGGGATTATTACAGCTACAAGCGTATTTCTACCGATACAGAACGACAAAATTTTAATCGCCAAATTAAATCGTTGGAGAAATACGCTGCAGAGCATAACATTGAATATCTTCTTGAATTTACAGAGGAAAAATCTGCAAAGAGCTTTGACGACCGCCCACAATTCAAGAAGTTAGATAAGCTCCTGCGAGCAGGAGATACAGTCGTTTTCAAAGACTTGTCTCGTTTTACGAGGGAAGCTGAAAACGGTTATAAGAAATATATGGAATGGCTCGAAAGAGACATTAACATTATTTTCATTGATAACCCTACAATATCAAGCGACTACATAAAACACATGACCTCGATAGCGCAGGAGCAGGATATTGTAACAAAAACAGCTATGGAAAGTGTAATCAATCTTCTATTGATTGTGGAGCTCGACAGAGCAGAACAACAGCGCAGATACATTTCCAAAGCAATTACTGACGGAATTGCTGCAAGCAATAAAAAGAGCGGAAGAAAAGCAGGTCAGCTCGATAAAATGACCGATGACCTGAGAAAAGATATTGTGTTATACCTTAATGACCGTCACATAACACAAATCGAACTTATGAAAAAGCATAATATAAGCAGAAATACATTAAAAAAATATATAAACTTTATAGAGAAATGTTCTTAAATATTGATTTTTTCAAAGATTTCTGATATTATTTAGTTGAACGAAGAAGGTCGTGGTCGTTCGGCTCACGGTTGGAGTTCCCAAATGAGAGTCGGTTCGCTCTCCCGAATAGGCTGCAAAGCTGAAAAACAAGGAACCTTACAAAAGAAGTAGTAATGCTCCTGATTTTTGTCAGGAGCATTTTTCTTGTAAAGATAGGTGGAATTACTATGGATGACTTATTGCAAAAATACAATGATTACATCCGTTTAAAAAACTGCAGAGCAGAATATCTGCTATCGAACGGAATGATTATTGATTTTACATACAAAGAAGAAAATTTCATACACCTGCTTGGGCTGCACAAACTAACAGATATACAGCTCATCCAGTTGTTTAATGATAAAAGCAACAAAAAAGTACAGACCAAATATATCATAAGCCGTATTAAGAAAAATAAGTTTACTGATGCAATGGTAAAAGCAAGTGTATTTTATCCTGATATAGAATCAAGATATGAAAGCTTTTCTTATGATAATCTGACTACATTAACCTATACCGATGCAGTAATTAACTTCAATCCTGCACTTATCAAATCTAAAATCAAAAGTGACTATCTTCTATTTGAACAGAAAACCAATAATGAATACAATCATCTTGGAATTGCAGAAGATAGCAATACTAAGAACCGATACATAGAAACATTTTTTCATCAAACAACAGATATGTACATCAAAGGACAAACGATAGTAAAAGTCAAAAGTTTTACGCTTTATTCACCTGACAATCAAATTATAGTGACGGATTCGTTCTAAAAAGGCTCTGTATGCGATTATTAGCGAGATACCATGATGAAATCCTGGTAATCGAGCAAAAAAACGCAACAGAGCCTTTCTTAGTGCGGGGAAAAGTCAAGAAAAACGGGCGAGACCGTAGGTCGGGGCGCAGCTTCGGGGGTTTTTCTTGTGTGCGTAGTGGCATTGATAAAGTAAAGCTGTAGCCAATAACCTCGACCCCTACAATGGGTAGGGGGACTGGGGGACGGTGGGCTCGGTTCCCCCAGTTCAAAGAGAAGCTCCCTTGTGGCAGCTTCCTTTTGAATTTACTGTGCGATTGCTTCTGTCTGGGCTTCCGTGAAGAAAAAAGCATTTGTTAAAAACATTTTTTCTTGTTCTTCCTCGTCTGCTTCCTTTGGCCTTTTGGTCGTATGTTTCCATATTTGAATAGTAGCAATCGACTTTTCGTCCCTTTTGACTTGTCTGTGCAAAGCTTTCCAACCTTGATATGTATGTATTTGCTCAGCCTCTTCAATCTGCTTTTTCTCGCCTTTCTCGTCCTCTACTGTGATAATATTTCCCGTTCCTTGTAAAATTCCCTCTTGCATAAGGTCAAATCTTGCGTTCAAAATAATCATTTCATTTGTCATTGTCTACCCCTTTCTGCGTGGGGGAGAAATCCCCCACACTTTGAAATAAAATCTATAAATTAAAGTGTAATGATAAAAGCTCTGTCAACGAGTTGCTCCGTTGGGTCAACCTCTGAACTGTTTACTTGTCCGACCATATCGGAAAAAGTATCAAGGTCGATTTCTTCAGTATAAGGTACTAAAAGCATTTCGTGAACGGATGACGGAAGAACTACAATTTTGTTTGTATGGTATCTCTCGCCAAACTCTGCAAGTACCTTTTTATTAAGTATTGCAGATGCTCCCTTAACCTTAGATTTATTACTGATAATGAAAAATGGTGTCATTTCGTCCATATCTTCGGAATATTCCATATTCATCATTTCGCACATAACCTTTGCCATACTTTCAAGGCTTGTTTCTGCTTCTGTGTTGGTCTGTGCCTGCTCCCAAGCTTCAACCTCTGAAATATTGGCACGGTTTAAAACTGCCTTTGATACTTTGATAGAGTAGCTTCCCTCTCGGTCTGCTTCCCCTCGGATATATAAGTAGCTTTCGATTCCCTCGAAGTCCTCGCAAAGCTTCTTTTCAATGTCCTCTGTGCTGACTTTCTGCAAGCCTACAAAAATGCTATTTAAGATAAAATCTCTGTCAAAAAGCATATTCACATCAAATTCAAATGATTTGTGGCTTTCGTAGGTGCTAATAATTGCAGATACAACCTCGTCAAGTGACTTGTTCTCATTTTCTGCATTTTCAATAATTGCTTTTGTGTAGATAACTGGGGCAATATTGCTATCTGTTAAAATTCTGATACCCTCAAGCTCTACACCATTTTTGATAGTGTTCTGTGCTTCTGCCTTGTAACCTCTGTTTGATAATTCTGTGATAATCATTTCTCTTGTCATTGTTTTAATCTCCTTTATAAATGTAATTTTTTGTGGTTGAAACCTCGGCTCGCCAAAGCCTAAAATATGTACTTTCAAGATTCTGAAGCTTTTTCTGGAGGGGAGTGTTTCAATTTTTCGTAGGTGTATTGCTTCATCCTTTTTTCTCCTTTCTATGTACTTTCTGAGTTCCTTGCTTATCTATCGGGTTTGCGTGCATCAACTGGAACAGTTTCCAAGACGGATACAAGGGTTTAAGTGGTAATCGGACAGAGCGAAGCGAGGGAGAATTAAGGAACGCCCATTTTATCAGGATTGGAAGCTGTTACGATGCACATTAGCAAACCAATAAGCAAGGAACGGAGTACATATAGAAAAGAAGAAAATAGAAGCAATAGACACCGAAGAAAAAAGGGGTTCCCTTGGGGAACCGATTGGCAAATGGGATTTCGATTCTTCCGCTTTCTGTGCCGTATTAAGCAGCTTTTAAAAGCTGCAGGCACAAGTGGTCGCAGGAGTTCGGGGAGACCAACGCCAGCGGCGGTGCTTGGAATGGTATCATACAAAAATTCATAATATTTTGTCGAAAACTGTCATATTATAGAAAGAATCTTGAATTTATACTTAAACTTTTAGGATTTTATATCAAAATATTATTTTTAATGCTTGCTATATAATATTTTTAATGCTACAATAATAATATCAAGAAGAAAGGAGACCCGAATTATGGGAAAAAAGTTATCTTTTGACCTTACGGACGAAAACGCCGAAACTCTGGAAGCTATCAAGCAAGAGCAGCGTACACCTTTCGGACAAACCATTAACTCTCTAATAGAGCTATTTTGCAGAATCCCTGCTGATGTAAATGGGGAATTGCTTACATTTTGTAAAGAAAGAATCAAAGAACTCTATGAAGAAATGGACCGAGCAGGAGAATACGAAGCTCAAGCACTTATGAATAAGAGCCAAGCTTACCAGAACTTAGCAATGTTTTTGAACCGTGGTAGAAGAATCAGCATTGATTCCATCGAAAGCAAGCCTAAGATGCAACGCATCGACATGCTTAACGGCTGTTTAATATGTCCTAGTGATTATATTATTCTGAACCGTGATGATGCAGAATTTTGTGATTATGCATCTGTTGTAGAAGTTAGAAATGCAAAATTTGGAGTTCCACATTTTGTATATTTCAATTCAAAGGAAGCTAACGAATACAAAGATTATGATTATGAAATTATTGAGAAAGCATGTGTGAAGGAATGGCCTCGCTTCCAAGAAATCATCGACAGCTTAGTCGAACCGATTCCTGACCCAGATACCGATAGTAAATGGGTGTATCTGAATCAAAAAGAAGTAGACGAAGCTCCACAGATAGGACACTTTTCTATCTACATTCAGGGAGACCCTCGCTACCCAAGTAACTACAAGCCCCCAATGGGCACAAGAATCATCAGAAACTAAAGAAAGGAGAAGCATTTATGTTTGATTGGTTCAAGAAAAAACCACAGCCAGTGCAAGAAGAGAAAATGCCTATTCCATTGCCTGAATTACCTGCAGAGAAGAACAATCCAGTAGCGATTGAATCTTTACTTAAAGACGGTAATGCCGTATGGGGATGGTACAAAGTAGCCGACCTCAAGAATGGACAAATTAACATCTCAGCAATGATGAATATGACATACGGTTTTGAAGGGATAGCCCTTTTTAGAAAAGAGGGAGACTTCCTCGTAAAATATCGTACCGATGTTGACGGGGAAAAATTAGAAATTCATCTTAAAATCAGCGAAATTTGTAAGTTTACTCATTCAAATGTAATGGAACTTTACAACACAGAATTAAGTGATGCTTACAAAGTGCTTTTAGATGAGGAGCAGAATTTCGCAGCACATTGTCAGGCGTATATCCATGACTTAACAGAAGAAAAAATAAACGACTATCTTACCAATCATCGAGTAATGAATGTCGGCGAAGAACACTTCTTTGCAAAGAAAGATTATCCGAATGGACTTCCTGAGGATATAGAACTTTAAGGATAAAAATATGGAAAATTTAGATAAGAAAAAAGCTACAAATGTTGGTAGCATTTGTAGCCCTTTGATAATAACTCAAGTATTATGAATCATTATCGAATTCGCACTCATAATCTTATCATAATATCTTGATTTTCTCAATCAAATCTTATCGTTTCCAGACTTGAAACAACAACAAAACTGATATGAATTTGGCAATAAATATCCTCGGATATATTGCACCCTTTTTTACGATTTGGCGGTCGGAAAAAGGTCATAAAAGGCATATCACATAATCAACCACATGCCTACCCAGAGGGGGCTGTGAAGCCCTCTCAATTATCACTATTTCAAGATAAGGAGACATCATTATGGCAGCAAAAACAATCCAAGAACAAATTGCCGAAATGGAGCACCGCTGTGCAAAGCTCGAAGAGCTTCAAAAACTCTTTGAAAAAGCGGTCAAGAATGAGTTCGGCATCGAAGCAAAAAAGATACACAAAATCCTTGAAAATAGCAATGCAAATTCAAGTGATTTTGAGAAGAAAATTGCATCTTATTTTGGCTTAAAATCAAGTGAAGATTTTAACAATTTTCTTTCCATATTCTGCACCGAAAACAGCTTGAATTATTACAACAAAAAGTGTGCTGAAAATAGCGGTTCGGATGCAGAATAAGCAGGGATAGAGAACACCTTTTCAAGCTTGCTTGGAATGTGTTCTCGAAAGGGGGAAGCCCCCTTTTTGATTCGACTGATTTATCAGGAGAAGCAACGCAGGGTAGAAAGAAAAATATCGACCTTTGGGAGATATATTTCTTTCGTAGGGGCGGCAGCTCCTATCGTTGTTGAACGAAGTAGTTTAGTAACGAATAGCAAAGTTTGGGTCAGCTTGCTGGCACAAACATAAGCTATGAGTTGCTAAACGGATGACTGAAGCAACGAGCCGAAAAGAGTTGCGTCTTGCGTGAGAAAAACCTGCAAGGTTTGTCTCAAGAAAGCAAGCTACCCGTAGGGCGACCGCAGGTCGGGGAATCTTGATTCCCTAGCTTGTTAGGGGAACGAAGATGCAGTAACGGAATTTTTCTTATTTGGCACTATCTGAAAAAGCGGCGTGAGCTGCTATTTGAGATAGTGACGGATAAGAAAATCGGAGCTGACCCTCAAATAAAAATGAAAGGATATATGCGTATGGCAAGAATTGAAAAATATAGCACGGGTATTGTTGGTGTTATCAAGCATAATATCCGTGAATTTAAGGACGGGAAATGTCCTACAAATATGGAAGTAGACCAAGTAAAAAAAGGCGACAATTATTCGCTCATAAGAAGGGGCGAAACGGCAAAAGAAATTGAGAAATATCGTAAGCAAATTATGAAAGAAGTTTTCCATTATAATCGTAAAAATATCGTTCTCTGTAATGAAGTCGTTTGCACCCTTCCTGCTGATTGTCCCCCAGACCAAGAAAAACTCTTTTTTGAAGAGTCCTACAAATATATATGCAGCACTCTCCCAATGGGCGAAAAATCGGTCATTCTTGCCGAAGTCCATTGCGACGAAGGTAAAGTAATGAAGGACAGCGTAACCGTTGCAGAAGGTGCACATCATCTTCATGTAATGTATATTCCCGCCGTGCCTGATTCCAAGCATGAAGGATTCGATTTTCGTCTTTGTAGTGATGAACTTACAAAGAGAGCCGTTTTGAAACAATGGCACCCAAATTATCAGAAATGGTTGGACGACGCAGGAGTTAAAGCAACAGTCGCTTCGAGAGTCACTTCTGGAAAAGGAATTTCCGTAAAATCTTTGAAGGAAATTTCAAAAGAAACTGGCTTATCTTTAGAGCAGATTAAGAGTCTCGAAAAAGAGAATCAGCAGCTCTATCAAAAGCTCATGGAAAAGGAGCAGAAAGTAGCCGTTTCTCATCACACAATTTCAAAGCAGGATTCCATTATTATGGAGCTTCGAGATTATGCTGCTTCACGCAGTAAAGAAGTAGAAGCTCTCCAAGAGCGAATCCGAGACAGAGAAAGCGACCTTTCAAGAGAAAAAATGAAGGACGCTGCAGCCGACAGAGAGAAGGCTGCTTTACAAGAAAAGCTTCTGGAAAAAGAAGCAGAAAATCAGCAACTAAAAACCGCAGCCCGAGAGGTTATTGCCGACAAGGACAGACAACTCGAAGCTGCTAACAAAAAATTAGTAGAAAAAGATAAAGAATTAGCCCAAGCAAGAGAACGCATCAGAGAACTTGAAGAAGAGCGCCAGAGAACTGTTCAGCGTGAAAAAGAGCAGGAGCAAACTTGGGGTACTGATTCTTGGGGAAGTAACCAAGGTTGGGGCTCACAATCTAAATCTATCGAGGAGGAGAAACTATGGTAAAAAAATATGGTTTATGGTACGCCGTGAAGTATTACAATTTGATATTTCACGCAATCTTCGCTCTCGTTTTATACCTCATCAGAGACTATGCTTTTGACTTCTTCTGCATGATTACGCAGGTAACAGAACGAGACAGACTCTTTTACAAACTTTACGGAATCACAGTTCCTATACTTTTAATAGTAATATGGGTGCTTATCTTTTTTACATCAACCCGAGAAAAAGCTTACCGATATAAAACGGGCAGAAGTTTCGGCTATGATAGCAGCCATTACAAAAGGAGCTATTATGAACTTGTCGACTATTTTGCAGATGCAGACCCGATGAAAATGGATATTGCTGCTCTTCCAACAATGAGTTGGAAAGAATCGTCAGGTCTTATCTTTGGTAAAAAAGGAAATAAGCTCATCAGCTACGAACCAAACAAAAACGGTATCTGTGCTATGGTATGGGGAGCCCCAGGCGACGGCAAGACCACTTCTACAATTATCACAAGCTGCCGACAGTTCGGATTAAAGAAGAACGCTGCAGGAAAATGGGTTCAGAAGGGAGCCGTCATGGTAACTGATTTGAAGGGTGATATTTACGAAGCAAATAAAAAATACCGCCGTATCAAACGCTTCTCTACTATCCATTGGCAGGAATCAGCACATTATGACCCACTTGTTGATGTAAGAAAAATGAAGAATCCTTCTGAAAGAGCGATTTTTCTTGAAAATCTTGCTATTACAATCATTCCAGAAGAACAAGGAGCCGATTCTAAATATTTTGTAGACGGTGCAAGAGACTTCTTCACGGGAATCTCTCTTTATTTACTTAATCAAGATAGCAATATCTCATTCCCTGCTATCATCGAAGAAATTGTAATCGGTAATTACTCTAAATGGGTGCTTGAGATTATGAAGTCAGAGGACAAATCAGCTCAAGCCTACACCAACCATTTTTATGGCGAAAATGAGAAGAATGTTTCGGGAACCTACTCCAAGCTTGTATCTTCTGCTCGTTTATTTGGTACCGACATTATGAAAACGCTTCTTACAAACGATGATAATGTAATCTCTCCTGCAGACTTGGAGAACTGCATTGACATTTATATTCAGGTAGACCCTAATCAAATTACACTTATGGCTCCCGTTATTGCTATGTTGTATCAGGCTTTTATGAGTGCCATGTTATATCGTAAAGAAGGACAAGACCCACCGATTGCCTTTGTTCTTGATGAATTTGGACAAATTCCTGCAATGCCAGTAATCGCTCAATCTGCAGCTTTAATGAGAGCTTACAACTGCTCTCTCCTCTTCTCCTGCCAGTCTTTGGCTATGTTGGAGAAGCACTACGGCGTTGCAGGTCGTAAGCTCCTTATGGATTGCGTAAAAGTAAATTGTTTCTTGTCCATTATGGACCCAGATACAAGAGATTGGGCAAGCAGACTTATCGGAACCCGTAAAGTATTAAAAATCAGCAATTCCGAGCAGCAAACACAAAACGGAACTGTTGGACGCTCCGTATCAGAAGCAAGAGAAAAAATCTTCGAGCCCGAAGCGTTCGGCGACCTTCCAAACACAGATGAACTTGTCATTTACTATAAAGGCAAGTATGTAAAAGCAGAAAAAACCTATTATTTCAAGTAAAGGAGACTTAAATATGATACTTACACTCTTCTACCGTCTTAAAGACGCTATTTGCAAAATTGGAGCCGATTGGGATAGATTGGCTCTCAATGAAGCAAATGTAATTGATTTCGCAGAAGAACATATCAATAAAGAACCTGAAAAGTTCCAAGCAGGAAGTCACACCGTTGATTCAATGGAATACTGTCTCGCCCATTCAGGCGAATCCATTAACGAAAGATACAGACAGAACCGCATCGAAGATATTGACCGTCAGATTGCAGCTGCTCTTGACTCACACAGAACCGACATCGATTTAATTGTTTACAGAGGAGTTTGCGACCATGTATTTGACTTGATGAAAGAAAATGCAAAAGGGCATAGTGATGCCGACCTTTTTGAAAAAGGATTTATGGCTACTTCACTTGTAAAGACACACGAACTCAATTATAAAAAGAAACTTAGAATCTTCGTACCTGCAGGAACTAAATGTGTTTACATGGGTAATGTAAATGATGAACTTGGATATTATGAAGTTACTATCCAACACGATGCAGCGTGAAACTTTCTCTCCTCGGTCAGGCTACCATCTCCATGGAATCAGGATAGGGAAAAAGCACAGACGGATATTAGTAGGAATCCATGAAGGAAGCTTGGAGGCATACCATATCAACCGTTGGCTGGCTGACGTCTGCTTCTCGGCGATTATTACACGCACAGCTAGGAGACCGTTTCAAGTTTTGTGTAAATTCAAAAAACTGATATAAGATATGTCATTAGTTACTCTGGGCAGAGCCGATTTTTTGAGGTTCTGCCCTTGCTTGTATTATAATGCAGTTTCCAGACATGTCAAGCAGGGCTGGCTCAGCCAGCCCTGAAAGATCAGAAACAGCTTATAATCCGGATAATCGTTCTTCAAAAAATATTTCCAGCTGCGAATGGATCTGTCCCCAATCCTGTCGATGTCCAGTCCATTTTTTCGTGATATCCACCATGGCCAGATACAGCATTTTCAGGAGACTTTCATCCGAAGGGAATACCGTCTTAGATTTCGTGACCTTACTCAGCTGCCGGTTAAATCCCTCGATGGTATTCGTGGTATAGATTAAGCGGCGGACCGCTTCCGGATACTTGAAATACGTTGAAAGATTCGCCCAGTTGTCTTTCCATGATTTTGCGATTTTGGGATATTTCCCGCTCCATTTCTCATCAAAGCCATCCAGTTCAGCCCGTGCGATTTCTTCCGTTGGGGCTGCATATACACGTTTCAGATCAACCATCAACGGCTTGAGTTCCTTGTAAGAAACGAACTTTGTCGTATTCCGGATTTGATGAATGATACACTGTTGGATCTCCGTATCCGGGAAAACGGCTTCAATCGCTTGGGGAAAGCCTGTCAGGCCGTCTACGCATGTGATCAGGATATCTTCTACGCCACGGTTCTTCAGTCCGTTCAAAATGGAAAGCCAGAACTTTGCACTCTCATTTTGCCCTACATACATGCCGAGCACGTCTTTATGCCCTTCCATATCGATTCCGATAGCGATATAAACCGCACGTTTTACAATCCTGCCTTCATTACGGACATGGTAATGGATGGCATCCATGAAAACGACCGCATAGATTTCCTCCAAAGGCCGTTCCTGCCATTCTTTTACGATGGGCAGGATTTTATCCGTGATCCTGCTGATGGTGCTGTCAGAAATCTCGATGTCATAGAGTTCCCGCATATGGCTTTCGATATCATTCGTGGTCATTCCTTTGGCATACATGGAGATGATCTTTGCCTCCATGTCCTGAGTGATGGTATTCTGGTATTTCTTGACGATCTGCGGTTCAAACTCACCATTCCTGTCCCTGGGAATGTCGATTTCCATGTCGCCATAGCTGGTATGCATAGTCTTATGAGAATGCCCATTTCTGGAATTATCCGTTTCCTTGTTCCGATAATCACACTTGGAATATCCCAGTTCCTCATCCATTTCCTGATCCAGGGCACCTTCCAGGATGATGGACATCATATCCCGCATAATGGAATTGACATCCGTTCCATCCTTGACCGTTACATTGTTCTCTTTCAGGTAGTTGCCCATCATTTCCCGAAGAGCTGCTTTTTGTGGGGTATCCTTTTTTCTTGCCATAAAATAAACCTCCAAACTGGTAAGTCTATCTTACATCAGTTTGAAGGTTTACACAAACTTTGGGATACTCCCACAGCTAGCCACCCATACCTGCGGTAATATGAAGCCAGCAAGGATAAAATTTCCTTTCTGCGCCTGAAAGATCCAGATCACTTCTGTTGTCCGTTCAGCACACTGTTCCGTTCCAACGTTTTTTCTATCTGAAACCACGTTCTGCAGGAATCTATGAACTTCGTTATTCCTTCTGCCGCCGCATCTTTGCTTTCCCCAGTCTCATCTTCCGTATCCGCTTCTATTACTGCCATTTACATTTCTCCGGAAACGCTCTCCCTGCTTCATCCGTCTGGCTCTATTCTGCCGCAGTACTCGCTGCCGTCTCCGACGTACCCTCCCATGCACTCAGGCCGTCTTCCCGATTCCCAAAGGTCATTTCCCGGCAGGGCTCTTCCGTAACATAGCAGGAAGACCGCAAGGGATTTTTCACCCTTTTCTCCATTATCCCGCAGCGTCCGGATGAAGCCAAAGTGCGTATGTATCTCACATTTCCGACCGATTCAGCAAAACGGTTATGCAGAGTTACAATTATCTATCCAGGGAAGGCAACAGGCCTGCGCGGTTCGTCACCTGAGTAGATTCCTTTTCCTCAATTTTACAGGAATAACATTTATGCAGTGGTTCCGCATTCCCACTGATCCGTTCCATCAGATGTTCTGCGGAATCCTGATACATCTTTCTGATGGGAATATTGATGGCAGTAATGGTCGGCACGGCATAATCCGTGAAGTCGCTTCCGTCAAAGCCTGCCGCTATCACATCATCCGGCACAAGAATTCCATTTTCATAGAGCGCTCGAGATCCGCCCAGAACCACCCGGTCAGATGTGCACAAAAGCGCCGAGAATGATACACCTTTGTTCAAAAGGTCTTTTACCCCTTCATATCCGCTTCTGAAATAGCTATCCTTCACCACCACAATACGTGCCGGATCCACTGGAATTCCGGCATCTTCCAAGGCCATTTTATATCCGCGCGTACGCAACGCTCCCACTTTAGCCCCTTCTACCTCCGTAGTAAAGAATGCCACTTCCTTGGCTCCCCTACCGATCAGATATTGGGTCATACGATAGCTTTCTTCGATTTCATTAATATAGAAACAAGAGACATTATCTATCCCATCCAGCTCCAGCTGCTTGTCCATTTCCAGAAGAATGACCGGGATCCCAAACCTTCCCACTTCCTTTTCCCGTCCTGCTATCGTGTCTCCAAGAATAACGATGCCCGCCGCCTTGTTTTCCTTGATGGCCCGCAGAGCTGCAACGATCAAATCCTCCTCGTTTACATAGCGGATCACCAGCTTATAATTCTTCCGCTTTGTAACTTCATTATAAGTAATGATGATCGACTGGGCGAACGGATGCCACGGATCTCTGAGCAGAAGCAGTACATTTCTGCTGCGCAGTCGTTTCAGGTTCTGCGCAGCATTATTGGGGATGTAGCCATGCTTCTGAGCCGTCTGTATGACGAGTTCCCTTGTCTTCGGGCTAATATCGTTGTAGCCGTTCAGTGCTTTTGATGCGGTGGCGATGCTGATTCCGCATTCTTTTGCCAAATCTCTGATAGAAAAGTCTTTGCTTAAATATTGCATAGAATCCCTCCCTACTATAAGTATAATTATAGGGAATTCTTATTAAAAATCAAAATGCTTTATAACAAAATCTTCCATCAAGTCTTCCAACACGCTTTCTTTTCCTTCCACACCATATATACCGTCTCCCAGAACCAGATATCCCATTTTCTTTCCAGACTTGGGCCAATACGGAAGGCCATTCTGATTCGGATCGCCCGTCTTGATGAAATTCGCCCAGTAGGAGTTCACACTCTCCGCCAGCTGATAATCCCAGTCCGTCCATCTTCGCACTTTCGGCCTGCCTTCTTTGATTGAATTGAACGTATACCACAGTTCTCCGGAATGCCAGCTCCACTGCACCACGGAAGCCCGTTCGCTCCCCACATCCTTTATCCGCTGCGGCGTCATGTGCGTAAACAGATATGCATAAGTATCTGCCCCATCTTTGAACCTTTCCGCAACCATCTTTCCATATACCCGGACGAGCATCAGATTTCTTCCATCTCCCTGGCCAAGCCCCCAGCTGGCCAATGTCCTAGAGACCGCATCTGCATTATAATCATCTACTTTCACCAAGTTTTCAAAATCATATTTCTCATAGAATTCTCCAAGTAACTGCCGGTGGGTTTGATAGAATTCCTCTTTGCTCTTTGCTCTGGGATAGTCCGCCTCTCCCAAGTTAGTCCCTGCCAAGATGGAGATCTGCTTCAGTTTTCCAGTCTTAACCGCTTCCTTGGCGGAATGGTCTGTCACATACATACCATCCTGGTTCACGCCATACCGGTAATTCTTCGGATCCTTCTTAAGGATGAAACGGGAAGCCGGAAGACTTCTCAATTCGTCGAGTGCGCTCTCCTTATCCAGCCCCAGATCGTGAAGACGTTCCAAACCATACTGTTCCGCCTGCTCCTGTGTGGGATATTCCCTATCCCAGTTAAAGCCGCTCTGCAGTATTAGCCGCTTGACAGGAACGGTATTCTTTGGGGATATGACTTGTGTTACCGCTTTTGTCGTTCCGCCGGACTGCCCACCCAGCGTGATCTGTCCCGGATCGCCTCCAAATGCGGATATGTTCTTCTCAATCCATGAAAGTGCAGCGATCTGATCCATCAAGCCATAATTTCCGCTGTGTCCCTGCTCTTTTGTCAGCTGCGGGAGCGCAAAATAGCCGAAAATACCCAGCCTCTGTTCCACCGAAACCATAACGATTCCTTTCTTGGCAAAGGCTTCTCCATCCGCTTCCGGTTCAAAGGTATAACAGGTACTTAAACCGCCTCCATGAAACCATACAAAGACTGGTTTTTTAGAGGCGCCCTGCAACGTCTTTTCGCTCACTGTAATATTCAGATAAAGACAATCTTCTCCCATGGGTGGAACCCCATCATAGTAGAAATCGCTCTGATAAGGTTCCACATATGCGCCGTCCAGATACTGCATCGGGATCGGCCCATACTTGGTACAATCCTTTATTCCCTCCCATTTTTCCATGGGTACAGGCGGCTTCCATCTCAATTCTCCTACAGGCGGCAGAGCATAAGGAATGCCTCTGAACTCCAAAACGTCTTCCGCCCCTTCCTTCCTGAATCCCTTCACCGTGCCGCATTCTGCTTTTAAAATGAACTCTTTCACTCTGCCCAACCTCCTACTTATCATGCATAACCCTTCGGCTGTTTTCTCGTTTTCCACAGAGCAAACGTCTCCCTGTCCGTCTCGTCGCTGACAAAGACCTCTCCATCTGGCGTATTGGTACAATATACCGTAATTCTACCCTGACAGATCAGATCCTCCGTCTCCTCCTGCCATTCTTCCAGCTTACTTCGCATTTGTTCCAACACGTGTGCATGTTCTGGTTCATCCACCACATTGCTGCGCTCCATTGGATCAAAAGTCAGATCATAAAGTTGTTCCTTTGCAACCTTTCTTTTTTGCCAGCCTTTTTCTAGGAACAATTCCTTGGTAAGCCCTTCGTCACAATTTGCGCTGTATTTTCCGTTCCAATCTGTATATCTTTTGATATACAACCATTCTTGTGTACGTACCATCCTCTGGGGCTCATAATTGCAGTGATAATTGCTTTCCGCGAACAGTTCACCTCGGATCTCTCCATCCGGGTCGGAAAACAGGGGACAAAGACTTTTTCCCTGTACCCAGGACGGAACCGGAATCCCCGCCAGATCGCAAAGCGTTGGGAATAGATCAATCTGGGAGGCGAGAGCATCTGTAACCATCCCTGCCGGGATCTCGCCCGGACAGATTAGCATTCCGAACACCCCAGTCCCGAACTGTGTCAGGTTGCATTTCATCTCAGGGAATGCGATCCCATGATCCGTCGTGCATAAAATGATGCTCGTATCCTTCAGCCCCCTTTCTTCCAATCCTTTGATACAGGCTCCCACTGCTTTATCAAAACGAATAGCCTCAGCAATAAAGTCTGCCATATCCTGCCTCGTTTTCCGGTTATCCGGAATCAGTTCCGGAGGACGGACATAATCAGCGCATACATGCTCCAAATCCGGTGTAAACGGACGATGAGTGTCTGACAGTCCCAGATCCAGAAAAAAAGGTCCATCTTCGATTTCATCCACAGCTGCCAGCGCATGTTCAACCAACTGCTCGGAATCAAATCCCTCCATATCCAAAGCCCGATCATACCCAATGCCATTGCGTTCCATCGTCACATGCTGTATACCGGCCAGCAACGTGGTATAGCCATATTGCTTCAGATAATTCGCCAGATGACATTCCTTATGCTCCAGCTCAAACCCTCTGTTTACCAGTCCAAACATGCCCGCATTGTGCGGATACATACCTGTCAGCAGTGCTGCTCTGCTTGGAGAACATGTGGGTGACGCGCAGTGCAGGTTCCGAAACAGCATCCCTTCTTCCGCCAGACTCTGCAGGAAAGGTGTCGGTACTGCATACCCATAGGGCTGAATATATCTTCCAGTATCATGACAGTGCAGATAAATAATGTTCTTTCCGTTTCCTTTTGCTTCCATAACGATGCTTGTACCCCTTTATTCCAACGGGCCGCCGCTGTAACCGTTCAGTCCCGTCTGGATGATTACCTTCAGCCAGAACAGGACTACCTATTCTTACCACCCGTTTTTTCTTTTTACATACATATTCCATAGATATCCCATAATAAGCGGAATCGCCGCAATCACCCAAGTGACGGGGTTGACAAAACAGAGCAGGTCATAGCTTTCATACCTGTACAAGCAGAGAACCCACAGGATTCTTGCGATCAGTTCCACCGCCCCAACCGTCATAGGCACCGCAACATTCGTCATCCCCTGCAGGATATTCCTGAACAGGAAAATCATAGCAACGGCCGACAGAAAAGGGGCAAAGGTATAAATATACTGCAGTCCATATTCCAATACTTCCTCTTCCACAGAGTCTATAAACAGTCCCAGTAACTGTGTGCCAAACATCCGCAGGATGACTCCCATGAGCACGGCACTTCCAACCGCTAGCACTACTGATGTGTGCACCCCCTTCCGGATCCTTTCCCTCTCTCCTGCTCCATAGTTCTGCCCCACATAGACCGCCATGGCCATCCCGAAAGTATTCAGCGGCTGCAGGCACAGCTGTTCCAGCTTGTTGCCTGCCGTATATCCGGCAATCACGCTCACGCCAAACATATTGATTGCTGATTGCAGCACCAGGAATCCGATCTGCGTGATTGCACCCTGAACCGCCATAGGAAGCCCCATCTGAAGAAGGATTTTTAGATACATTCCATCCAGTTTCCCATCCTGTGACCCAAACCGGAAGTACGGCTGCCGCCTTATCATATGAAAACCACAGAGTATCAGAGCCGCCAACTGGGAAAGAACGGTCGCGCAGGCTACTCCTACTACCCCATTCTCCATCCATAGCACAAAACAGACGTCCAGGATCACATTCAATATGCTGGAAAACAGCAGAAAAACCAATGGTGTCCGGGTATCTCCCAGACTCCGGGACAACGCATATAGCAAATTCAGCAGAGCCGTTACCGCCATGCCCAAGATAATGATGAACAGATATCTGTATGCATCGTCAAAAATTTCTTCTGGTGTCTTCATGACCGCCAAAAATGTCCTCAAGAAGAGCAGGGAGACTACGGTTGAGAATAGGGAGATGCTACAGATGAGCAACAGCGCATGGCAGATACTCTTTTTCACTTCTGACACTGCCCCGGCACCGAATCGATTGGCCACGATCACAGAAAATCCTTGGGCCATCCCCATGATGAAGCTGGAAATAAAGTTATAAATATTGCCAGTGGCTCCTACCGCTGCCAGCGCGTCAGAGCCTACCACTTGTCCTACAACGATGGTATCTACCATGTTGTATATCTGCTGTACCAGATTGCTGATAAGTATGGGAATGGAGAGCCCTATCAAAATTCTGAAAGGGTTTCCTTTTGTCAAATTATTTTTCATGAAAATGCCTATTCCCCGACCTACGTCTCACGCTTCCTGAATTTCTATCCAATAAGTAATTCCGCTTTGTACACCGAAGTCCACGTTTTCTATCTCCTGTGCGTCAAACGTCTCTGCAGACTGATGCAATGCCGTGTCTCTGATAAAGCGGACAAATGGCCCTGTAATGATCTCCGCCTCTGCCGGATAAACGCTGGTTGTTTTATATTGTACTCCTTCCTGCAGCCCAAAGTATTCGCGTATACCGTGTAGCGTTACCTTTACCGGATAGCATCCGAAATTGACCAAAAACAGCCAGTTTCTTCCATTGGCTTTTCTTGCCGCCACAAATACGTTTTCATCCTGGGCATAAATATCTCCCACATCCGCCCAGCCTTTCAGTTCTTTTTCATACTGCTGCCTTACAGATAAAATCTTCCGGTAATATTCTCCTCTCCGTTCCAGCTCCTCATGCCAAAGCATCGGCACATATCCCATAAATATGATTAGATCCACAAGGTTCTCCATGACTGCCGCCCCCCGTAGCTTCTGCGCGATGGGCGTAAGCAGCCCGGTATCATGCGTTTCCAGAAAGACTGCCTTACAATTCTCTTCCGGCTGCGTATAGCGGTACTCGTTCAGCCATTTCTGTAGCCCGCTTCCGCTAAAAACGCCTAAAGCGGTATTGTACAGCGCCCAATGGATGTTGTATTCACAGACTGCATGTGTACATCCGGCGTACAGAACGCCCCAAACTTCATTCATAAGCGCCACATCCGGTTTCAGCTCTTCCAGGCGCTCCTTTAACTGTTCCAGCATTCGGACACTGCCAAAACAGGTATAACTTGCCGGATATGGAAGATTCCTGTCATAATTGGGTTCCTTCCAGTGCGGCGCATCGACCCGGTAACCATCCACTCCGAAAGTTTTGACATAATAGCACCCTATTTCCACAAAATACCGCTGTACCTCGGGATTGGCCCAATCCAAAGAGCGAGTATCCGTCCAACCATGGGAAGGAAACGCATTCCCTTCTCTGTCTTTTTCATACCAGTCCGGATGCTCTTTGAACAGTAGACTTAATGCCGATGTCCCCTGCGGTACAAAATCCATCAGGATCCGCATACCTTTTTCATGCACCTTATTCACAAACATCCGGAAATCCTCTTCCGTCCCATATTCGTCATCGATCCGATAATAATCCAATGTACAATAATTGGACGGCTTTTCAAACCGGACGCAGGGCATTAGATAGATCGTACGCACGCCATAATCATAAAATTCATTGAGCCGTTGCCCAGCCTTTTGAAAGCCTCCCAGCAGGGAAGCACTTGTTTCCAGAATGGCTCCTTTTGTTAACCATTCCGGTGCCCTAGCTGCCTTAATGCCTGCCTCTGTTCTCAAAAGCCTCTGATACTTCTCCAGAACTTCTATATAGCTTCCTGCCGGTATCAGGTATACCTTGCCGCTGTCTATCTCATGAAATCGGGTGAGGTCGCAGACGAGTTTGTCCTTCAAAAACAGATAGATTCCTTCCTGCTCCACTTTAGTCATAGGAAAGAAGTTTTCTCTGTCACAGTAGGGAACAAAGCCGATCGCTGCACTCCCATCTTCCCGCTCCACCGCAAGCAAGCCTGCCCCCTTATCCGGCGTCGTGGAATACATATCTTCCTGTGTGATAAAACCTGACATATCTGCTACATGGCCGTCAGGGCGGAATGTGATATTTTCACTTGTTACCTCATAACAGGCTCCCTGTCCGGGAGAATGGAATCGATCCGTTTCAATACTCTCATACTTCACCGCAGGCAGACAAAACGTACAATCAGAGATCTCCCGCACCGCCATCTGACCGTCTTTTCCGCCAAAAGAGGCGTATATCCGAATAAACTCCTCTTCCACTTCCAGATGCACTGCAATCTGTACCGTATCCAAAAGCAGATAATACAGAGTCAGCGAGCCGTCTTGCTTCTCTACATTCTCGAATACAAAATCCTGCCTATCCGTGTAACTCTTTCCATCCACTTCAACCTGCAGAAAGAAATCCTCTTTTCTTTTATCCAGAATAGATTCGCCGTTCTGGAAAATCCCCGCAAGTTCTCCTTTATCACTAAAGCAAATCTCCAACCTTCCGCATGCAATCTGTATCATAATTTCTCCCTGTACTATGGACCGGCCGCAACAGCTCAGGCCAATCTGAACCATTACGGCTTCCGAATTCCCTTCTTTTTATCTGTTCAGGATTTTCATCCCATCATAGGCCACATATACTGCATATGGCCTCTTTTCCTTTTCAGACCAGCAGATCTCTTCCAAATCTGCATGTGTGTACTCCTGCTCCTGGTTGATATGAGTCAGATATACTTCCGAATCTGTATCTAACGTTCCCTGGGCAAACAGCCGGTCGCAGAGCGTCAGCGCACTGTGCAGATCCAAGTGTGAATAAGGTTTTTCTTCCCTCTTGGCGCTTCCAAAAGTACTCTCCAAGATCAGCGTTTTCAGCCTGTGAGCCTTTAAGAAGGTGAACGTCTCTTCCGAATAATATCCCGTATCTAGCGCATATAGAAATTTCGTTCCGTCCTGGCAGCGGAAAAGATAGCCCGCTGCATTCTTCTCAAAGTGTGCACTATGCTCACCCTTCACGGGCGTCACTTCATATTCTCCCACTTTATATGGGCGAAAGAATTCCAGCCTGTGGAACACATAGTTTTTCTCAAACATCTTTGCGAAGAAATCCGTCTCTCCATCAAATTCCATGCGGTCAAGAGCCTCTAACATTTTCCAAGCATCCCCGGTCAGGTAGATATTCAGCTTTTCCTTCCGATCCCGGGTGACAAGATCCTTTAGACACAAATTCCCTATATCCAGATGATCTTCATGCGTATGCGTAATCAACAAATGTTTCAGATCATACAGGTCGGTTCCTGTTTTCACACATTCTGCAAACAGATCTGGCCCAAAATCGATCAGAACTTCCCTGGAAACCCGAAAGCAGGAACGCATCCGCACTTCTTTGCCTCCGAGCCTGCGCGCGTTCTCACAGATCCGACAGCGGCAGAACGGCGAAGGAATCCCTTCCGCAGCGCCGGTTCCCAGAAATAACATCATTGTCTCGTCCATTTATACATCCTCCTTCAGCCTTTCACAGCCCCCATCGTCATGCCTCCTATAAATTGTGAAGAAAACATAATATAGATAACCAAGATCGGCAGCGTAGCCATAACCAGACCGGCTGTCAGTACACCGTAGTCCGTGCCGAACTGAGACTGGAAATTCATCAACCCTAACTGCAGAGTACGTTTATCCTCCGTGCGGATAACAATCAGAGCCCAGTAGAATTCACTCCAAGCGCCCTGAAAGTTGAAGATAAAGATAGTTGCCAGAATGGGCTTCATCAAAGGAAGCGCAATCTTAGTCAGAAGCTGCATGATGCTTGCCCCGTCTACAATTGCTGCTTCATCCAGTTCTTTCGGCAGGGAACGGATATAATTGGTGGAAATATAGGTTGCTAGGGCAATTCCAGATGAAACATATGGAAGAATCAACGCCGTCCAAGTATCAATCAGGCCCAGCTTTTTCATCGTGGAAAAATTCGAGACGGTGATCATCTCTGTCGTTACGAATAATCCTACCAAGAATAAAATGAACAAAATATTATGTCCCCAAGGCTTCAACTTGGCAAAGGAATAGGAAGCCAGCACGATCACTACCATCTGAATGGCCAGCGTTATCACAGTGATGATTACGCTGTTTAGAAAATATCTTCCGATTCTACCGGATTCCCAAGCTTCCCAATAGTTCTGTGGCTGGAAGGTTCGGATGCCGAATGGATTGGATATCACGTCGAAATTAGACTTAAAGGAGGTCATAAATATAAAAAAGAGCGGATAAAGTACTATTACTGCAAATAGAATCAGTACAAGCTGTCCCACCACTTTTCCAACAGTTTTTTTCATCTTTGCACCTCCTACTGCTGATTCTCATAATTAAACCGTCCTGCGATCGTTCTGGCAAGTAAAGTTAATACCAGAATAATCACGAACAGAACAGTTGACATTGCCAACGCCCTGGCAAATTTATAGTCCACAAACGCCGTGTTATATATGACTAGGGCGACTACACGTGTAGCCGTGCCCGGCCCTCCTCCTGTCAGCATATAGAACAGGGCAAAGGATTTCATACCTCCGGTAATCGAATAGATCACATTGGTTTCCGTCGTTCCCATGGTAAGCGGAAGGAAGAAACACCTTAGCTTGTCCCATTTATTCGCCCCGTCGATCTCCGCCGATTCCAGAATATCCTTAGAGATGTTCTGCATGTTAATATAATAAAGAACCATGGTAAATCCCACATATTGCCAGGTATTCACCATAATCACCGCCCAAATTGCCGTATTTTTATCCCCAAGCCAAGAGTGAGTGAGAGAATCCAAGCCGACTGCCTGTAACAGTTCGTTAATCATTCCTGCGTCTGCGGCAAGCATAAACCTCCACATAACTGCAACAACAGCCGCCGGAAGGATCACCGGAAGATACAAGGCAACCTTATAAAAATTCTGCCATTTTGCGGACATATGATATACAAGGAAAGCTAAAAGGAAACCCAGCACTGTCTGGATTGCGGTAGAAACGAATGCAAAGAATAGAACAATTTTCATTCCGTTCCAATATTCCTTATTATTAGTGAAAAGGTTGATATAATTATCCAAGCCGATAAAGCTGAAATCATTATTAAAGCCGTTCCAGTTTGTAAAAGACATCACCACGCTGTTAATCACCGGATAGATCAGGAACACCCCTAAAAAGAGCAGCCCCGGCACCAGGAACAGCAAACCCATCAGCTTCTGCTTTGTCGATCTGCGCATGTGCTTCACCATACTTTCTTAGATAAAATATCCCTGCCCGATATCAGAATGTGTCAAGCTTATCCTACTATCAGGCAGGGATTTTCGTTACAGTCCTTTTTCCTTCGGCAGGGCTGTATCTGCATCCGGCCGCTCCAATCGATTCGCGTTTCCCCGGACATCTCCTGCCGTTCCGTTTTCGTACGGTCTGCGCATGGACTGTGCAGACCCAGCCGAACGGTAATAAATTTTTATTAATTCCGGCGATTCCTTTTCGTTATTCACCTGCATTTTCAGCGATGTTTTCCGCCCATGCATTGGCAGCATATTCGCCGAACTGTTCAGGCGTATAGGAAGGATCCTGCAGAAAATTGATCATTTCCATATTGATCTCTGTATTGCAGTCGTTGGAGACATAGTCTGCGTTGATTTTGTAGCACTGCGTTCCGCTGAAGATATCTGCAAACTCCTTAGCCGCCGCATCTGAATAGGTCACGTTCGCATTGCCCACAACAGAACCGGTCTCATCCGCAAACAGCTGCATGAACTCATCTGAGGACAGATATTTCAGCCATTCAATACACTCATCCGGATGCTCCGTATTCGCATTAACCATCCAGGCATCCGCTCCATAATTGTTGATGATCGTAGGAATTCCTTCCGGAGCAGGCATAGGCATGATTCCCAGTTCAAATCCGGCCTCTGCCGCAGCCTCCGCATGTGCCGCATACTCATTATTGTTGGAGAAATAAAACACACCTTTCTGGTTATAGAATTCCTGCTGTGCTTCATCTCTGGTCATACCCGGCGCGTTCTCATCAATCCAGCCATTGTCATACCAAGTGCGAAGCTTTTCCATAGCATATGTATATTCTTCCGAGATATCGGAGCAGCGTCCACTCAGATATTCCGTTGTTTGCAGTTTCCCATTCTCATAGAGTTTATGTTCTGCAAAATTATTGCCGACAGCGGCAATCTGATAACCTTCCGGGTTGCCCGGACAAATCAGGGGAGTATATCCGGCATTCTTGATCTCTTCCAGCAATGTCCCAAATTCTTCCTGTGTGGCAGGTTCTTCCCAACCGTTCTCATCCATAATCGTCTTATTGTATACCAGCAGTGTTGCTGTAGAACGCAACGGGATCGAATAGAACGCATCCCCTACTTTACCGACGCCAAGACTGGCTTCCAGGAAAAAATTCTGCCATGCACCGTCATCTGCCTGCAGATAAGGAGTCAAATCCAAGATCGCTCCCATCGCCTGATAACGTCCGGTGCCGAAGGTCGCCATTACGTCAGGAGCATCTCCGCTGGAGAAATAGGTTAGTAAGGAATTGGTCAGCTGATCCCAGCTAATGGAAATCGTATTGATTTTTATATTCGGATGTTCCTCTTCAAAATCAGCAACCGCCTGTGTCCAAATATCATCATATTCAGGCCAGATATGAAGCCATTCCAGCTCAACCGTCTTTCCAGACGCAGCTGCCGTATCTTCAACAGACGCTTCATCCACGGATGCCGCTTCGCTCTCTACAGTCGTATCTGCACTTGTGCTGTCCGTATTGACAGCCGGCGAACTGCTGGTAGAAGAGCTACCGGAACTTCCACATGCAATCAATGAAACGGACATTGCCATCGTCATGCATATTGCCCAAAATTTTTTTTCATGTTTTCCTCCCTTATACATTTTGTAGTTTTCCGAAAACGTTTTCGTTAGTTTATATATATCATTTTTCACATTTTTTGTCAACTAGTCTTTTATTAACTTTTTCGATCAAATTCTGATTCCCGTTGCACAGGTAATGAATTTATTGTTAAGACGCTGAAAAAGGAAAATTTTTGGTGGATAGCCCAGGCTGCCGTGAAGATCATGCTTATTAACCTGCCGCACCCTGTCTTTTGTGGGAACATTTTACATAAGCAATGAAAATTGTCTATCTGTGCCTCTTCCCACAGCCTTTTTTCTCTTTCTCCGCTCGGTTATCCACAGTCTAAATGGCCGACGCCTGTTTTCCTCAGGATTCGACATCTTCCCGGCCTTCTGTTATATTTTTCCCAAGAAAAAGGGCTGGTTTTATGGATGAACCAATACGACGGCAATTAAAAATACGGTACGGTCTGACTCTAAGCATAGAACGGAAATATTTCCTGAAGAAAAGGATCATTGAACTGCAGAAGGAAAAGATCAGAAATCCTGAAGGACAGCTCATACAAAAGAAAACCGCCTCAGGCCGAGACACTCTTGAGTATTAAAATCTCAATCAACTCTGCCAATGCGTGAGTACGCTGGTAACGATACAAAAAAGTATGAATTATAGTCTTGAAAAAAAGCAAAACTGGCTGTATGATAAATGGCACAAGTCTGAAGCTATATCTTTGGAGGATTATTTTTTGATGTCAGCTGACAATTCATTTACTTCATCACTTGCTACCTGTCATCTGAAAAAGCGATTCATACTTGTATAGTAAAACCATAGAAATCATTTGACCTAGCCTAGCGACGCAAAACAGGAGGAATTTATATGCTTAACAACAACGGGCTTTTTACCAAACGGCACATGAGAACCTATGTCTTTTCACCTGAAAACCCTACAGGCATGCCAGGCTGTGGTTCCAAAGGGGAGGACTGGCAGAAGCTGCATCCCTGCGATGTGCTGGAGGCAGGAGAAGTAAAAACTCTGGTTGATACGGACGGCCCGGGCATTATCCGAAGCATGTGGTTTACCGGTGATGTCAGCCAAAGTCTGGTGTTGCGTATCTATTGGGATGGACAGGAACACCCTTCCGTGGAAGCACCCTTGGGTTCCTTCTTTGGTTATGGTTTTCCGGACATCACCTCGGATCGGGATAACCGCTTCCCCACTCTCAACTCAGCCATGCTTCTGACTGCTCCCTGCCGGGGGATGAACTGTTATTGGCCGATGCCCTTTGCACGCAGTTGCCGCATGACCCTGGAGAACCGCAGGCCGGATACACAGCTGACAGTTTTCTATACCATCACTATGGATAAGGGAGCACTGCCTGAAGAAGCGCTGTACTTCCATGCTTCCTATCGCCAAGCGTTTCCTGTAGCACGCCATCAGGCATATACTGTAATTGACGGAATTCATGGTGAAGGGCACTTTGCTGGCGTTACTCTTGCCGTGGGCACCAACGCTCCCAATGGTTGTTGGGTAGAAGGCGAGGCTAAAATGTATATTGACGGAGACGTGTACCCTTCCATCAATTATACAGGAACCGAAGACTATTTCTGCGGTGCCTATGCCTTTGGCTATGACCGAGGTGTGAATCCGGCTTATCAGGCTTATAGTGGTCTGTATGCTGGAATGTATGCCGTGCTGGGCACCCAGGAACACCGTTATCAATATCAGCCTCGTTTTATGTTGTATCGCCTGCATGTTCCAGATCCGATCTGCTTCCGGAAGGATTTTCGCATGACTCTGCAAAATATGGAGTTCACCCCTTACGGCCAACGCGGACGCAGGGATGATTTCTCATCCTGCGCTTATTGGTATCAAACGCTTCCATCTGCTCCCCTTCTTCCTCTGCCGGAGGATGAAGATATCTTTACGCGTTAATTCAAGGGGGATTTTATATATCTGCTAAGCTTTCTTAGAAAGCAGGTAAAATACAAAGGTTTTCGGTCACAAGGAAGTAATTTTCGATTAGACGGCGTAGCCCCATAACAGGGATTATGCCGTTTTTTTCTGTTCATTCATCGCTTTCCGTTCTGTCTGGGAGGCGGTCAGCGAATGAATTTCTTCCACAAAATTAAAGATAATATCTACTTTCTGAAAACGCTTGCCGTCTTTGCCAATAAAAAATTTGTGGAAATGCCTATGTTTACCGCAAACCCCAATCCCGTCCGTATTTCATCTTTGAGTCGATAGGCAAACGCCACCATCTGTCCTCGCCCATACAGGCTCTCAAATCCATCAAATACAGCCCATGTCTCTTTTCCTGATCTCCGCCCACTATGCTTGCCACCTTACACAAGTCGGTACGATCCTCAAGTATATTTACCCGATAAGAAGTTGACCAGCTTAAAAAAGCACTGTTGGCATCTACATGAAAAATATAGACCATATTGTTACCTCTACGACAGAAACTGATAGACCCTCCACTTCTGCGTATCCACACTGTATCGAATTTCAACTGTACTGCAGGTATCTCCCATCTCCACGATACAGATGTACTGCTTTTCCCGAATTCCCACATAGTTTTTTCTGACCTGGAGACAATATTTTTGATATTCACTGTCTTAATCTCATGGTCTACTGTTTCCAGCCTGAATCGCAAAGGATTCATCGTCCCTAATGTATCCGTGACCGCCATCATCTGTATTGGGATATTGACCTGGTACTCCTCTCCAAGCTTATGTTCCTCTCCCATCGCCTCCATAATGTGAACATATGTTTGCTTACATAATACCAACATTGTTCATCATTGTAAAGAGGAAATTACAGACAAACTCAATTCTATTCGTTCCTGCAGGATAGACAAAATTTAAACAATATTCTTCTCTGCCTATATTTTTTTCGGCTTTTATTTTTCTGACTCACTATGAACGATCCCATATCTCAAAAAAAGCTTATAGATTCCCCTGCTTTTATCCCATTTTTTTAATTGCCTGCTCTACCAGTGAATATGATTTCTCAGAGAGCAGCGCAAGTAATTCCGGATCTGTTATATATAGCCGGAATGCTTCCGCAAAAAACTCCCTGTCATTACTCATTGCGTATTGACTTATTTTCGATGCCTCTGTTGCGAATATCTCCTTATTCTCTGTTCTACCGCTAAAATTATCCAGAACATCATTAACATAATGACCCATCTCATGAATAACTGCAGTCGGCCACTCATCATTTACAAACAAAAGCCGCCGTTCATAGTCAAATACGCTTTTTATCTTTCTGTAGCACTACAGAACTGCATAAAAAAATGGGGTATGTACCGATTATGGCATCATACCTCTTTTTTAATGGTTAAATACTTGTTATTTAATGGTTTTTTAATAGTAATTAACTATTAGATAAATATTAAAT
>OHII01000283.1_pt1 | contig 26664 bp, 24 predicted proteins | sample 1568341 | NCBI WGS metagenome assembly OHII01 (sample SAMEA3879548, study PRJEB24766) | human gut metagenome | biome: human-associated habitat; feature: feces | place: USA | collected 1985/1987
ACACTTGAACAGTATCTGTTCGGAAAGGTGGGAATTTGTTTAAAAAAGGAGAATATATTCTCTATGGAACTGTAGGCGTATGCCAGGTGGAAGGCATATCGAAACCTGACTTCTCTAATAATGACAAGGTGTATTACAGCCTTGTACCGAAGTTTGACCAGGATACCACCATCTATATACCGGTGGACAGCCCAAAGGTAAAGATGAGGGAAATCATGACCAGGCAGGAAGCAGAGCAGTTCATACTGGCCCTGCCGTCTGTTGAGGGAAAGCAGTATGCAAACGACAAGGAAAGACCCCAGGCATACAGGCAGATCCTTGAGTCCGGCGATTGTACTGAACTGGCATCTATGATTAAGGAGATATCAGAGATGGAGCAGAACCGCAGGGGAAAGGGAAAGCCCTTGTCCATCCGTGAGCGGGATGGCGTAAAGAGCGCCCGGAAGCTGCTGTTTGGTGAACTGGCCACTGCCCTGGATATCTGCCCGGAGGAGATACCGGACTATATTACCAGCCAGATTGGCGAAGCGTAATGAAACTGTGAAACATTTAACTATTTTAATTTAGTCTGAACTGTGGTAAAATCTTGAGTTGAAAGAATCAGATTCTTAACTTGGGAAAGGCGGCAGGAGAGATGGAAAAGAGTATGGGTACCCGTGGACAGATGTCGGAGGCTGTGTCAACGGGTATTTTTTTGACTTTATCCGGAGGTTTCCAGGATGCTTATACGTATTACTGCAGGGGAAATGTGTTTGCCAATGCACAGACAGGCAATATCGTTCTTATGGGAAGCCATTTGGCCGCCAGGGAGTGGAACCTGGCTGTGCGGTATCTGGCTCCTGTTCTGGCCTTTGCCGGCGGCGTGTATATGGCGGAGCATGTGAAACGGCTTCACCGGCAGGACAGAAGGTTCCATTGGAGGCAGCTGATTGTGGCTATTGAGATCATTTTGCTTTTTGTGGTGGGATTCCTGCCCCAGGATATGAATATGGCAGCCAATATCATTGTCTCATTTGTATGCGCCCTTCAGGTCAATGCCTTCAGGAAAATTAAGGGAAGCCCCTATGCCACCACCATGTGTATCGGAAATCTGCGCAGCGCCACGGAAAACCTGTACTGGTACCGCCATACGGGCAAAAAGGACCATCGGGATAAATGTATCCGCTACTATGGAGTCATCGGCATATTTGCAGTGGGTGCCGTCATGGGCAGTGTACTTACAGCCTATCTCAGGGAGCGCACCATATGGGTCAGCTGCGGGCTTTTGCTGGTCAGCTTCCTGATCATGTTTGTGAAAGAAGATATAGAAGGCGGGCACAGGTAGAAGCTCCCTTGTAAAGAAATGGAGATATATGGAAAATAATCAGAAAACAGAACCGGACAGCTGTTTTGACGGCTACGGTTTATCCGGTGAAATCACGGAGACGCTGACGCTGTTAGGGTATGAGCATCCCACCAGAGTGCAGGAGGAGGTGCTGCCTTATGTACTGGCAGGCAGGAATGTGGTGGTGCGGTCCCAGACAGGAACAGGCAAGACGGCTGCCTTTGCCATTCCTGTCTGCGAACAGATAGTCTGGGAGGAAAACCTGCCCCAGGCTCTGGTGCTGGAGCCAAGCAGGGAGTTGGCCGTGCAGGTCAGCCAGGAGATATTCAGGATTGGCAGAAAAAAACGGCTGAAGGTACCGGCTGTGTTCGGCGGCTTTCCCATTGACAAGCAGATACAGACACTGCGCCAGAAAACCCATATTGTGGTGGGGACACCGGGGCGTGTCATGGACCATGTGCGCAGGGGGAGCCTGAAGCTGACAGGGGTGAGATACCTGGTGATTGACGAGGCGGATCTGATGCTTGATATGGGGTTTATGGACGAGGTCAGGCAGATTGTGGGGCTCCTTCCTGAGAAACGGCAGACCCTTCTTTTTTCAGCCACCCTGGATGAGGATGTGAAGAAGCTGGCAGAGGAAACGGTAAAGGATGCGGTTTCCGTTTTCCTGGAACAGGAGGGGGAGACGCCCCTTCCCATCCGGCAGTCAGTGTACGGCGTCGCACAGGACCAGAAGTATACGGCATTCAAGCGCGTTCTCATGAAGGAAAACCCGGAGCGCGCCATGATATTCTGCGGTACCAGGGAAATGGTCCAGGTGTTATTCCAGAAGCTGAGAAGAGACAGGATATTCTGCGGCATGATCCACGGTGATATGGAGCAGAAGGAACGGCTTAAAAATGTGGACGCATTCAGGCGGGGAGGGTTCCGGTACCTGATTGCCACGGATGTGGCCGCAAGGGGAATTGATTTTGAGGACGTGGGCCTGGTGGTGAACTACGATTTTCCCATGGGAAGGGAGACTTATGTGCACCGGATTGGACGGACCGGGAGAAATGGAAAGGCAGGCAGAGCGGCCAGCCTTGTGACTGAGGATGAGATAAGGACGCTTCACAAGGCGGAGGCGTATGTGGGAGTGCCGCTGCCGGTTCTTCCCTGTCCGGAGACAGAGGAAGAGGAGGAAAAGGCTTTCTGGGCCCTCCAGAGAAAAAAGCCGGATCCCGGCCCCCATAAGGGTGAGAAGCTGGACCGGTCCATTACCAGACTGTCCATCGGGGGCGGCCGTAAATCCAAGATGAGGTCCGGCGATATCGTGGGCGCTGTGTGCAGCATAGAGGGCGTGGATGCGGAGGACATAGGAATCATAGATATCAGGGAAAGCCTCACCTTTGTGGAGATATTGAACCGCAAAGGCCCTCAGGTTCTGGCAGGCCTTCAGGACAGGACCATCAAGGGGAAAATCAGGAAGGTGAGAATTACTTCGCAGAATAATGGAGTATAGTATTCTGCGCGTTTCGCTGTCATTTCAAGCAGATGGTTTCCATATCTGCTATGGCCAGGCTGCCGGTATCCGCAGGAGATACCGGCAGCCTGGCCATTCGTTTATTGCAGCTGTTTTTTTGCATTTCCCATTCCCCAGGTTGTACGCGTGAAACAGAGACAAAAGGTGTAACAATTGCAACATCTGTGATATACACTTCTGGCAAGCGGAAGCGTTTCCTTCTACAATTATGATACAGGGAGAACGTAACAATTAGCAGGCAATAAAAAGAAGTGTAAGGAGGAAAACGTAAATGGTATTACCTCAATTCGAGTATCTTGCTCCTAAGACCATCGGGGAGGCGTGCAATCTGCTCCTTGAGCTTGGAAGCACAGCCAGGGTTATGGCAGGCGCAACGGATCTGATTCCGCCAATGAAAGACAAGGTTATATCACCAGAGTATATCATTGACCTTAAGAAAATTCCAGGTTTGGATTATCTGGAATACGATGACAGGGAAGGTTTAAAAATAGGGGCGCTGACAACACTGCGTACCATAGAGACATCGCCTCTGGTTAAAGAAAAGAATCCGGCAGTGGCTCATGCCGCCAAGGTAGTGGCATCCACACAAATCAGGACAAAGGGCACCATGGCAGGCAATATCTGCAATGCGTCCCCATCCTGCGATACAGCCCCCAACCTACTGGCTCAGGGAGCTAAGATATTGGTACAGGGTCCCAACAAGGACCGGGTCATTCAAATCGAAGACTTTTTCCTGGGTGTCAAAAAGACTTCCCTGGAGCCGGGAGAAATCGTGACAGGCATCGTGATTCCGCCGCTGGCTGAGAATGAGAGGGCTGCATACATAAAACACGCGGTCAGAAAGGCGATGGACCTGGCCATCATCGGCGTCGCAGTCAAGATTAAGGTGGAAGACGGCGTCTGCACAGACGCCAGGATTGCCCTGGGCGCGGTTGCGGCCACGCCGGTACGGGCGCCCAGGGCGGAGGAAGCCCTGATTGGCAAAGAACTTACCGATGAAGTGATTGTGAAGGCATCGGAGGAAGCAATGAATTCCTGTCATCCAATCTCTGATATCCGCGCATCGGCCGAATACAGGAAGGATATGATCCGCGTGTTTACAAAACGTGCCATTAAGCAGGCCATGGAATGCTCATAACTAGGAGGGAGACAGGAATGAAACATAGTATAAGTTTAATCATCAACGGAGATCCGGTTGATGCTATTGTGAAGGATAACCTGACGCTTCTGGATTTTCTTCGTGACCAGTTGTTTCTGACAGGCACGAAAAAGGGGTGTGAGGAAGGGGAGTGTGGCGCCTGTACCGTGATGCTTGACGGTAAGCCGGTTAACTGCTGCTGTACCCTGGCCGTGGAGTGCGACGGCCATGAGATCATAACCGTGGAGGGAATTGCCAGGGAGGGGATGCTTCATCCCATTCAGAAGCAGTTTATAGAGAAGTGGGCCATGCAGTGCGGCTACTGTACTCCGGGTATGATTATGTCCGCCAAAGCTCTTCTGGATGTGAATAAACATCCTACGGAACTGGAAATCCGGGAAGCCATTGAGGGCAATCTGTGCCGCTGCACCGGTTATGCAAAGATTGTGGAGGCAATCCAGGCAGCCGCTGCGCAGATGAACTGGGAGGAGGAAGCAAAGAATGCATAAAGACTGTGACAAACATTATTTTAAAAAACCGGAATTTTACCGTCTGACCGGCGAGAACAATTATGTCAGGATTGACGCTGAAGACAAGGTAACAGGACACGGCCAGTATGTGGGTGACATCATGTTCCCGGATATGCTTACCGGAAAAATGGTCAGAAGCCCTTATGCATCTGCAAAAATCCTGTCCATTGACACCAGCGAGGCAGAGAAGCTGCCAGGTGTAAAGTGCATCCTCACTGCCAGGGACTTTGAGTGGAAGTCCCTGGTGGGAAATGGAGAATTCGCAGCTGAGTTCGCGGACAAGGAAGTATTGTGTTCTGAGAAGGTGCGTCAGGTTGGTGACGACGTGGCAGCCGTGGCAGCTGTGGATGAGGAAACCGCTCAGCGGGCCGCGGATCTGATTAAGGTAGAGTACCAGGTGCTTCCGGGGGTGTTTGACCCCTTTGAGGCAATGGAGGAGAATGCCCCCGAGGTAAACTGGGAGGGCAAAGGCATACACAATATCGGCATGCAGTCCGTGATGAAGGCGGGCACGGATATTGATGAGGAATTTGACCGCGCATCCTATGTGCAGCACAGGGATTACAAGACCCACCGTATGGTACATGCGGCCATGGAGCCCCACGGCGCAGTGGCTACCTACAGGAATGGGACCTACACCATCTGGATGTCCACCCAGATGTCCTTTGTGGACCAGTTCTGGTATGCCCGCTGCCTTGGCGTTGGAGAGAACCAGGTGCGGGTAATCAAGCCTCTTGTGGGCGGCGGTTTCGGCGGCAAGCTGGATTCCTATTCCTTTGGTCTTTGCGCTGCCAAGATGGCGGAGATGACCGGACGCCCGGTACGCATGATTTTGTCCCGCGAAGAAGTATTCCAGACCACGCGCAACCGCCACCCCATTTACATGCATATTGACACTGCCTTTGGGACAGACGGTAAGCTGCTGGCAAAGAAATGCTACCATGTGCTGGACGGCGGACCTTACGGCGGGTCCGGTGTTGCGGCCTGCGCCCAGTCCACATTGTGGGCCAACTTCCCTTACAAGATGAATTCCGTGGATTTCCTGGCAAGGCGTGTGTATACCAATAACCCTTCTGCAGGAGCCATGAGAGGATATACGGCATGCCAGGTGCATTTTGCCCATGACCTGAACATGCAGTTCGCGGCTGACCAGATGGGCATTGACCCGGTTGAGTTCCGCAAGATAAGCGCGGCAGACCCCGGATACGTGGCTCCGGCCGGACTGGCAATCACCAGCTGCGCATACAAGGAGACACTGGATACGGCTGCAAAGGAAATTGGCTGGTATGAGAAGAAGGATAAGCTGAAAAAGGGAGAGGGCATTGGTTTTGCGGGCACCGGCTTTGTATCGGGCACCGGATTCGCGGTGCTGGAAGCGCCCAACCAGAGCTCTGCGTGCGTGACCCTGCGCATGAACAAGCGGGGCATGGCCACCCTGTACATCGGCTCCCACGACATAGGCCAGGGCTCCGATACGGTTATGACGGCCATTGTGGCCGAGGAACTGGGGCTTCCCATGGACATGGTCAAGACCTTTATGTCTGACACCTTCCTGACGCCCTGGGATTCCGGCTCTTACGGCAGCCGTGTTACCTTCCTGGCCGGCAATGCGGCCCGCCGCGCTGCCGTGGATGCAAAACGCCAGCTGTTTGAGGTCATTGCGCCTATGTGGGGTGTGATGCCGGAGACATTAGAGTGTCTGGACGGAAAGGTAATCAGCAAGGAGAAGGCAGAGTATCAGATGACCATTGGAGACGCCATGTTCAAATATATGACGGTCAAGGGAGGCGATGAACTGATTGGCGTGGGATCCTACTACCACCGTACCGACAATTCACAGTACAACGGCAACAATACCACCAACTATGCGCCTGCATACAGCTTCTCCACCGGAGCAGCCCATCTGACTGTGGACGAGGAGACCGGCGTCCTGGATATTGATGAATTTGTATTTGCCCATGACTGCGGCCGCGCACTGAATAAGAGGGCCGTGGAAGGCCAGCTGGAGGGATCCATCGGCATGGGCCTGGGCTATGCTGTCTATGAGCACAATGTAACCAGGGAAGGAAAGATTCTCAATCCCAACTTCCGCGATTACCGGCTGCCCACTGCCCTTGATATGCCGAAGATGCGCACCTTTTACGACTTTACACCGGACGAGGAAGGACCTCTGGGCGCAAAGGAAGCAGGCGAGGGCTCCGCAGCACCTGTGGCGCCTGCCATTGCCAATGCGGTCAACATGGCAACCGGCGTGTACTTCACAGAGCTGCCTCTGGACCCGGAACATATCTGGAGAGCGCTGCACGGCATGAAGGATGACAGGAATTCAAAATAAAGGCAGTTCAACGGATGATCAGATGAAACCAGGAAGGCGGCTTCATGCCGCCTTCTTTCAAAATGGAAAGGAGGCTGCCATTATGGGCCGTCAATTAAAGAAAATGCGCCTGCCAAACGGCGTGGTAGCGGAGGAAAGGGCCTGCGGCGATTATGTCTGTAAGTATTGCGGGGGCAAAGCCACTGCCTGTAATTTCGTGGCTGATATGTGCCTTCAGGTATACGCCCGCCATCAGGGCATGTGCGGGGCTTATATTGAGACTGAGAAGTATGTGGGTTATGTCACGGATTGCAGCACCTGCCATTACCAGGGCATATCCGGGGAATGCAGGTATGAAGGCAGGGCTGCCATGGGGCAGGGTGTCTGATTGAATGGGAATAGAGATAAGATTTGGATGATGCGGGCTTCCGGGAACAGGAGGCCCGTATTTGTTTGGCCGCAGGATCAAAATGAATGTGAATCAAGGTTGCATTTAAATTACAGTTGTAATATGCTGGTAGCAGATAGTTTCAAACATGCAGTAAGGACCAGGAGGAAAAAGAATGGACAGAGTATCACAGGCTGTAAAGGAGCTGGTTGAGGAGATACAGAGAATGCCGGAAGCGCCGGACCCGGCAGAGACGGACAGACATGTATTTACCCTGCTGCTAAACGGGATTGCCGCATGCCGCAGGGCGCCGGGGATACCGTCCCACATGGGGTACCGGACCCTTTACCGGTGTGGGGATGAACCGGCGTCAGAGGAGCTGAAGGCCCATCTGTTCCGGCTCTATGGTATCTATGACAGGGAAAGCCTTGAAAAGGTCTGTATGGAGCAGTTTACCTCGGGCAGGGAGTATGAGCAGTTTATGACCTTCTGGTGCGATGCGCCGCTGTTTGACCTGGAGGAGCTGGAGGAGGGCGGAGCCTGGTACAGAAATGCCTGGTACACGCCGGAAAAGCGGGAATGGGTCAGTCTTCTGCCCCATAATGGAGGCTGCATTGTTTCAAAGCAGATTGTGGAGGGAAGGGCCATCGGATATATGTACAGGGACAGCCGGCCCAGCGAACAGTGGGCGGATACGGGATGGAGGTTTTTTGCCGGGGATGAGAGCGATGAATACAGCAGGAATCCGGACAACTTTACCATCTGGTCCCTAAATGATATATGCAACCTGGATGCCACCATCCTTGGCTATGCAGAGGCAAAGGAGGGCAGTGCCTTTGGCAGGAATGCAAAAGGGGAGTGGCAGAGGGAACGGTAGAAGGAACGCAGAGGGAAAATGAAAGGAAAAAGGGCATCCGCGCATGGACCAGTCACGATGCGGGATGTCCTTTTTGGCTGTTATTCCTTATTGAAACTGATTCTGGGGTGAATGAGGGGATTTAAGTTCACCCACAGCCTGCTTTGCAATCCTGATGGCTGCCTTTGTCACGAAAAAGGCGAATACATAGCTGATGATAAACATGATGGGCCAGTCGTGAAGCACGCCCTGCACAAATGCGGTCAGGGTATTTGGCAGAAAACCGGCTGCCACGGCAGCCTCAATTTCCGGGTTGTGAAACACATTGACTGCTGTTAGGACAATGGTGGCCGTGGTGTTAAAAAACAGGGTGGCCACAAAGTTTTCCACAAGTACATGGGGCAGGGTTTCGGGCCTGAGTCCCATTTTCCTGCCAAGGGCAAATGACCAGTCCGTCAGAGGAAAGGCCATTCCGGTCAATGAAATCACCAGGAAAGCCGTGCCCCAGTTCTTGATGAGCAGGGGCAGCGTGAACGTGAGTTTGTCAACAAAGATTGCCGATGTGGCCATAATCAGGGAGATACAGATAGCCACAACAGAAGATATAATCATACCAAAATGATTTTTGTAAAAGTTCATAAAATACGCCCTTTCTGGTCTTTAATACAAAGCATGGCGTATCCTGGGAGATTCGCCATTCAATTTCTCTACAACCAGGGTTGGATAACCGGTGTCCGTCTGCACAGGCCGACAGCGTTGTACCGGCTGCTTGATTACAGCCCCGAAAAATTTACCTTTTCCATCCCTCCTTATCTGTACGCTGCCTGCGTATTCCCCAATACAGATGCATGCGTTTTTGGCGGCGGGCAGTTATGCGCTCTTTTCCATCCTCAAAACCGCCAAGCGAAAGCCGGAGCGTGCCGTGTAAAGCAATTGTAAGGCACGCCATAGGAAGAACGTAAGGGATTGGGCTTTTTTGCCTGCGGCTGCTGCCGTTTCCGGATTCCATAGGTCCGGAATCCATTTTTTATTTTATGATTTCCCATCCTACGGATGTACAATCATCACTGTGCCGTCTAAGTCTCCCACCGGAAGCATAAGAAGGGCGCCGTATCTGGATTCCAGGTCCTCCACTGCTTTTGCAACGCCTCTGTACCGGGTGTCGCTGCATCCGCTTAAGAGGATGACGCCTCCTCTTCCCATGCGGGGAAAGAAAAATTCCAGACCGGCCAGGGTGGGCTGGTACAGGCAGGCGTCCATGCAGACCAGACAAAATGTTTCATCTTCAATGTCAAAGGCGGTTTCGGGAAACCAGCCCTTCCGGATAACAACCTGTCCGGGCAGGGGCATCCGCTCCATCAGCTTTTCCTTGTCTGTGCCGGAATACAGGCCCGTCTGAGCGTCGGAGCATCCCAGCTTTCGTTCCATGTCAACATCCCGTTCATCGAACCCCTCAAAGGTGTCAAAGAGATACAGTTTCCGGTCCGGCATCAGCACGTTGAGCTGCCAGGAGGTGTCGCCCCGGTAACAGCCCAGCTCTGCCACATTTCCCTCCACCCCCAGACCGGTGAGCCGCCGGCACAGACGCCGCAGCACGCTGCATCGGATGGAGAACTGCTCATGCAGGTCCCGGATGAAAACAATGTCGTTCAGGAATCCTGCGCGGATGGCCATGTATTCCAGGGCATGGCTTTTTTCGGAATCCGTGGCCGCGATGACCAGGACATCCGGCTGAAGGGCCACTGCCAGATCTGCCGGCATGATTGGCATTCCCTCTATTTCTTCCTTCAGTTCCCCTTTTTCCAGGTCTGAAAATACATTCCAGGTTTCCTGCCTGGTATCTCCCATACCGACCAGTTTCATTTCACGCGGATTCAGCATATCTGCCACAGTCATACCAAGATTGTCGGTGCTCAGAATAACAACTGTCTTCATGGATTCTCCCCCTTATCACCCTATCATACTGTCTGCAGATATTGTAGGTCATAAATTTAACAGACACAAGTAGCCCAGGTCACATGTGATGTCAGATTACAATTGTTGTCTGCTAATCACAAGGCTTTACAATCACCGCGCTACCATGAAGGTCGCATAAGGGAACGAGACACAGGCGGCCGTATTGTTTTTCAAATTCCTCCACAGCCTGTCTGGCTCCGCGGAACCGCTCATTGTTGTAATCGTGGAGCAGAATCATGCCTCCGGGGACAAGGCGGGGGTAGAAAAATATAAGACCGGACAGAATGGGGGCGTACAGGTCGGCATCCAGGCTTACCAGACAAAAGCGCTCCTGTTCCAGTCCTGCCGCTGTATCCGGAAAATATCCCCTGCGTATGACGGCCTGTTCCGGAAAGGGGAGCCGCCCCAGCACGGCCTGCTCGCTGGTGTCAGAGAATTCACCTTCCCTGGCAAAGGAACAACCCTTACTTTTTTCTTCTTTTATATCCCGTGGGTCAAATCCCTGAAATGTATCGAATAAATAAAGCCTTTGCTGCGGAAACAGGGCGTTGAGCTTCCAGGCCGTGTCGCCCTTAAAAACGCCCAGTTCTGCTATGTTTTCCAGCAGGCCCTGTCCATGAATCCGCTCAGCCAGCCGTTTCAGGGTGGCGTTTCGTATGTCAAAATACCGGTAAAGCTGGCTCAGCATCAGAAATCTGCCTTCGTATCCCAATTCCAGGGCCTGTTCCTTAAGCTGGCCGGAACGCAGGGGGTCCGTCACTCCGGTAATGATATAATCAGGTTTCAGTGAAAGGGCTTTTTCTACCGGCAAAACCGGGACATTGGCTGGAAATCCTTTCTCTGTCCGCTCTGATTCGGTCAGCTGGTGCAGGGCAGGGTTATTATCCCCAAACGCCAGAAGAGCCATGTTTTCCTGATTCAGCAGTCTGGCAGCTCCGCGGCCAAACTGGCCTGCTCCCAGTATGATGACAGTTTCCATATAATTCCAATCCTCCTATGATTTAATTACGTGATTCATTGTATCACGAAATGATTATCTGTGGAAAGTTACTGCTGCAATATATATGACACTTACATCACATGTGAAAATTTGATATAATGTAGCATAGGCTACTAGTTGTTAAAATACTAACAGTGTTATAATTTTGTTGAAGGAAACTGGCGTTTTTGGGGATTCATATGGTGAAAATCCATAAAAGAGAGGGTGGTTATATGGTAGGTCAGGAGTGTAATACCGCAGTACAGATGCCGCATGCTAATTTTGTATCACGTCTTCTATATCTGCCCAGGGGAATATCGCGTCTGGAAAAGCTGGGACAGAGAAAGGTATTTCCAAAGAACCATATGCTGGTGCAGGCAGGTACAAAGCCCAACTACTGCTACATAGTCAAGACCGGGCGTGTGGCTGCGTTTGAGACAACGGTTACGGGCGAGGAGCGTATTTATAATTTCAATGAGAGCAATTCTGTTTTGTTGGAAGGAAACCTTCTCTTTGACCAGGAATCAGCTGTGAATTTCAAGACCGTTCAGCCGTCTGAATTAGTGTGTATCACCAAGGAGATGCTGTTAAAGGGCATTGCCCATGACCCGCAGCTTTCCATGGATATTATGGAGTCCCTATCCACCAAATTCCTGTCAGCCATGGAGCAGGTGCGCCATACCAATTTCCACAACGCCGGCTGGAAGATTTGCGATCTGCTGCTTATATTTGCAGAGCACTACGGGGTTCCCTATGACGGGAAAATACTTATCAAAGAAAAGATAAGCCAGCAGCTCCTGTCAAATCTGCTGGGAATTAACCGGGTAACGGCGGTCAGGGCCATCAAGGATTTAAAGGAGATGGCGCTGATAGAACAGATTAACGGATATTACTGCATCCGCAGCCTGGAGAAACTGAAACGGCACCAGGAGAGGATGTGCCAGTAGGAATAATGAAAGAAAAACACGGAACCGGAGTAAAATCTGCTTCCGTGTTTTTCTTTGTTGCACATGTATAGGGTGTATCCTGCACTACTGGAATCCCGCACTCCGGCCGGATATAATACCTGTAAGGCAGCCTTTTAAGACGGTCTTTTACAGGAAAGGGGCGGGAAGCATGAAGAAAACAGGAGCTGTCCTGGCAGCGGCAGGACTGTCCTCGCGCATGGGGGATTTTAAACCTCTGCTGCCGTTTGAGGACACCACCATAGCATTTCACGTCACGTCCATGCTCAGGCGGCTGGGGGCAGACCCGGTGATCGTGGTTACCGGTTACAGGGCGGAAGAACTGGAAGATCATTTAAAGGGCACAGGCGCCTGTTTTGTCAAAAACACCAGATACCGCCATACACAGATGTTTGATTCCGTAAAGCTGGGTATACAGGCGGCACTGGAAGGGTGTGAGCGGATCCTGGTCATGCCCATGGATCTTCCCGCCATAACGGATGATATCATTAAGCAGGTAATGGAAGCCCCAGGGCAGATTGTGCGGACGGTCCATGACGGCGAACCGGGGCATCCCATATGCATGGAAGGGGAGATTGCCAGACGCATCTGCACCTATACCGGGGACCAGGGACTTAAGGGGGCCATTGAAGCCTCAGGCGTGCCTGTAGAGGACCTGGAGGCTGGAAATGAGAGTATTTACCTGGATGTGGACACCAGGGAAGAGTACAGGGAACTGCTCAGGTGGGTCTGCAGGCAGGAAACAAGTCAAAGAAAATGTAAGATGCATTGAGGCGCTTTATATTTACAGCCATCCGCCATATGTGATATACTCAAGTCAACGTTGTTTATGAGATTAAATAACGATAATTGAAGAATATGGCCTTTCTGGCTGCCTTATATTGTAATTTAAATGCATCTGTGCTACACTGGAAACACAGAACTAGGTCGGACGACCTATTTAGTATCGGCGATGCATCGAAATGAGGTGGCATATGAGGACGATATACCTTATAAGGCACGGGGAACCGGAACGGACCGGGCATGTGAGCAGATGTCTTGGACATACGAATCTCGCACTGAGTATCAGAGGGAGGAAGGAGAGCATGGAACTGGCTTCCTGGTTTAAGAGCCACCGTGTGGAAGCTGTTTATTCCAGTCCTCTGTCCAGGTGCATGGAAACCGCGGAGTATATTGCAGGAGAGCAGCAGAGGGTGCATGTGGAAGAGGGTCTGGTGGAGCTGGATGCAGGTGAATGGGAGAACATGGAATTCACTGAAATCCGCAGCCGGTATCCGCAGCTCTATGAAGAGAGGGGACGTTCCATCGGCACGGTCCCGCCTCCGGGAGGGGAATCCTTTGCCCGGGGCGCAGAGCGGCTTCAGGATGCCCTGAACCGCATTCTTGGGAATACCCGGGGGGATGTGGCGGTGGTGACCCACTGCGGTGTGAGCCGGGGGCTGATGTGCGGTATTCTTGGTTGGGATATCAACCGCGTACTGGAAGTTCCCCAGCCGTATGGAGGAATCAGCCGGATTCTGGCAGACGATGACGGCGTGTTCAGAGGATTCTATGAGCAGACCGGTGTAAAGCCCCTTCTCTATCCTGACCACGGCATCTGCCGCAGGCTGTCGGACCGCTATAGTGTCCCTGAGCATATACGGCTTCATGAGGCAGCAGTGGCAAGGCTGGCACACCAGTGGGCTATAAGGCTTAAACGTCTGGGGTATGACATAGATCCTGAGCTTTTGAGGACAGCCGGGCTGCTTCACGATATCGCGCGTCTGAAGCCGGACCACGCAAGGGCAGGGGCCAGAATCCTGCGGATGGAGGGATACCCGGTGATGGCAGGAATCATTCAGTGCCATCACAGGCTGGAAGGCGGGGAAGAGTCAGGACTGACGGAGAGAACCCTTTTGTTTCTGGCGGATAAGATGACGCTTGAGGACAGAATGGTGGATATTGATGAGCGTTTCCGCCAGAGCGAGCCCAAGTGCACCACCCCCCAGGCCAGGGAGAACCATAGACTTCAATATAATCAGGCTCAGGCAGTCAGGCATTGTCTGGAATCGGCCATGGGAAGCCTGGAGGCGGCAGATGCCTTCGGAACCAGTCCCCAGGCATCTGTGGACAGGAAGGCGCGGATACGGGAATGGGCTGCCGGCTGAGCATAAGGAGATGAAGTCACATGGAAGGAAATAATTCAACTAAGACAAAGCTGATAAAAGCCGGCATTAAGCTTTTCTCGCAGTACGGATATGCAGCCACATCCACCAGAATGATTGCTTCGGAGGCAGAGGTGAACCTGTCAGCCATTGCCTTTCATTATTCCAACAAGGAGAGGCTGTACGTAGCCTGCCTGGAATATATGCTGGAAAAGGTAAAGGGATATTATGCGGCCTCGTATATGGAGATTGAGGGGACCTTTAAACAGGATGCAATGACTCCGCAGAAGGCATATGAATTCCTTGAAAAGCTTATAGATCTTCAGATTGAGGTGGCCTTTGCCCCCCAGTATAAGACCACCCTTGCCCTGATATACTGGGAGAACAATGGCCCCGGGGATATGAGGCCTTTGTCAGCCGCTGCCTTTGACCGGCAGGAACGGGTGATGGCTGAGCTGATTCAGACCGTGGCCCCTGTTTCCCAGTCCCAGGCCATTATAGCCAGCAGACATATCAACGGATCCATCATATCCTTTGGGGAACACCGGGGATTCATAGAGGATCTGATTCCAAAACCGCTGGAGGGGGAGTCTGTGCCCCTCTGGATACGGGAGGAGATAAAGGGAAATTGTCTGGCTATTGTCCAGCGGCTGATGAAGCCTGAGCTGTTTCCGCCTTATCCGGACCTGTAATCGTATTTAGACGATATACACAAATGAGAATAACCCTTTGGAGTGCAAGCTGCACAAATCCAAAGGGTTATTTGTTGTCTGAAACTGTAAAAATACACGAATAAATAAATTGATATTTATATATCATTGACAAATGTATCACATTGTGATAAAAATAAATCAAACGACCGACCTAGATTAGCATAATCTTAACAAATATATCCCATTAACTTAATCCAGATAAGGAGGCAAGGAAACGTTATGAAGAAACAATATGTTACTCTGACGGTAAACGGGAGGGAATATCGTTTCTCAATCGGGGACGGATTCGGACAGGTTCCCCCCTCAGAGACACTATCCCAGACCCTGCGAAAGAGGCTCCAGCTCACAGGCTCCAAGGAGTCATGCAGTGAAGGCGCCTGCGGGTGCTGCACCGTGCTCATGGACGGAAAAGGGGTCACGTCCTGTATGCTGCTGACCGTGGATTGCGATGGAAAGGACATTGTTACCATAGAAGGGCTGGAGGACCCTGAGAAGGGGTTAGATCCCCTTCAGCAGGCTTTTATTGACGAGTATGCGTTTCAGTGCGGTTACTGTACCCCGGGAATCATCATGGCGGCCAAGGCGCTTCTGCTGGAAAATCCCCATCCCACGGGAGATGAGATTAAGGAAGCCATGTCGGGCAATTACTGCCGCTGCATCAGCCATTATACGGTGCTGCGGGCCATTAACAGGGTGGCGGGGAATGAGGAGGACCATCTGGCTGTGATGCACCGGGCCAATGATGATGTGGAAAATCCCATACCGGTACGCCAGGAACTGTTCTTAAGTCCCTATGCAAATGGTACAAACAGCGACCATTCATTGGATTAGAAGGAGGGTTTGAAGAATGAGCAAGCTTGAATACCGCGATATCAAACAGCCCAATTACCGTCATGTGGGCAAATACACACCCAGAAAAGACGCAAAGGACATTGTGACAGGAAAGGCAATTTTCCTGGACGATTTTTCAGTACCCCACATGCTGTACGGAAAGACCAAAAGAAGCCCTTATCCTCATGCCAGAATCCTTTCCATAGACACATCCAGGGCAGAAGCCCTGCCGGGCGTACGGGCTGTCATCACCCACAAGAACATGCCGGAGCAGTGGGGACTGGGCCTTCCTGTACACAGGCTTTTGATGGAAGACAAGGTTTACTATGTAGGGGATCTGGTGGCTCTGATTGCAGCCGATACAGTGGAGACTGCAGAGGAGGCCATAGACCTGATTGATGTGGAATATGAACAGCTGGAAGCCGTGTATACGGCTGAGGACGCCCTGAAGGAAGGGGCAGTGGAGATATATTCCAGGTTTAAGGGCAATCACGTTGACAACGGAATCAAGTATTTCCAGCCGGACGGTCCCTGGTGGCAGATTATCCGCGGGGATGTGGAGAAGGGATTTGAGGAAGCAGCCTATGTGGCGGAAGACAAGGTGGCCTTTGACAAAATGCCTTCGCCCCTGGCCCCGGAAACCCCGTCCTGCATCGCCAAATATGAGGGCGGCAATGAGTATACCATATGGGCATCGTCCCAGAGCTCCCATATTCTTAAGCTCATGGGCGAGGGAAGGATTCCCAATTCCAACCTGAGCGTAAAGACCTTTAACGTGGGAGGAAGCTACGGCAACAAGCAGTCCCTTATGACAACGGTGCTCTCCGCCGCCATGCTGTCCCTTGTCACAAAGCAGCCGGTAAAGATTGTGCTCACAAAGGCAGAGCAGCTTATGGCCTACGAGGTACGTCTGGGCAGCACCATCACCGCAAAGGTGGGAATGGACAAGGAAGGCTATGTAAAGGCTGTGGAAGGCGACTGGCTGGTGGACACGGGAGCCATTGCGGACTCCATACAGGGCCAGGTGGGCGTGGGACTGGGAGAGGCGCAGCTGGTATGCGCCAAATGTCCCAACTGGTATATGGACAGCCACATCGCAGTGACCAACAAACAGGCGGCAGGCATTGTACGCGGCTACGGCGGGCAGGAGCTTAACAGCTGTCTGGAGCGCCTGATGTGCGCCGTGATGAAGAAGGGCAATTTCGATCCTCTGGACGTGTTTAAGAAAAATTATATTGCTCCCGGCGACCGGTTTATCTGGCGCGACGGGCGGTGGTGGCAGAGCCGCTCTTCCCTGTTCTTCCCGGAAGCCATGCAGAACGCGGCGGACCGCTTTGGATGGGCCGGTAAATGGAAGGGCTGGAACGTGCCCACATGTGTAAACGGAACCAAGGCAAGGGGCGTGGGTATGGGTGTCATCGGAAATGCTGATATCAGCGAGGACAACACAGAGGCCATTGTAAGGATTGTTCCGGACTTGGTGGGCAGCCGCAGGGCGTCCACGGCCATCATTGAGTGTGACATCACGGAATCCGGCATGGGTACCAGAAGCAACGCGTGCAAGATTGTGGCCGAGGTCCTCAATGTGCCGGTGGAAAAGGTATCCATCACGGAGCCGGGCTCCAAGTTCAACCCGTCCAACTACGGTCTCTGCGGTTCCAGAGGCACCATTACCACAGGCAAGGCAGTATCCCTGGCAGCCATGGAGGCAAAGAAAAAAGCCCTGGAGCTGGGCGCCCTTTACTTTAAGCGCTCCGTTGACCAGCTGGACACAAAGGACTTTATGGTCTATGTGCGGGATAACCCGCAGCTGGTAGTGCCCATGTTCAAGCTGGCCCCCAAGGAACTGAGCATTGTGGGATATGGAAAGCACATGGAGATGTTTAATATCCCCAGCTGTATGGCCATATTCGTGGAGGCGGAGGTGGACCTGGAAACCGGCAATACCAAGCTGGTGAAGGTGGCCGGAGGCACGGACATCGGACAGATTATTGATTCCAAGGCAGTGGAGATGCAGCTGCACGGAGGATTTGGATCAGCCTGTATTGATACAGCCATATTTGAGGAGTGTATCCTGGATCCGTCCACAGGAAGGCTTTTAACCTCCAGCCTGATAGATTATAAGTGGAGAACGTTCAATGAATTCCCGCCATATGACGCCTATATCATGGAATCCCAGATAGATTCCTTCATGTTTAAGGCCCTGGGAATTGGCGAGATTTCCGGTGCGGCAGGAGCCAGCGCGGTGCTGATGGCCATTTCCAACGCAATCGGCGTGGACATCAAGGATTACCCGGCAACTCCGGCAGTTATACTTAAGGCGTTAGGCAAAGCATAAGAGGGGAGGATTCACTGTGAAATATTTCGAGCATGAGAGCGCTGCCACCTTTGATGAGGCAGTCTCCTTATTAAAAGAGTCCCCAAAAGGGAAAACAGTCGTAATGGCAGGGGGCTCCGACCTGATTGGAGTGTTAAAGGAACAGATTCTGGAGGATTATCCGGAAAAAGTGGTTGACCTTAAGACCGTCCGGGGCGGGGAATACATAAAGCAGGACGGGGACACCATAGAAATAGGCGCCCTGACAAAACTCTGCGACATCGTAAAGTCGGACCTGCTCAATGAAAAGGCTCCGGTTCTCTCTCAGGCGGCCCGCTCCGTGGCAACACCGTTAATCCGCAATGTGGCCACCATGGGAGGCAACATATGCCAGGATGTGCGCTGCTGGTTTTACCGCTATCCCCACGGCATCGGCGGCAGGATGGACTGTATGAGAAAGGGCGGAAAAGAGTGCTATGCCGTTATGGGAGACAACCGTTATCATTCCATATTCGGGGGCATGAAGGTACATACCACACCGTGTTCTGTCCAGTGTCCGGCCAATACGGACATACCGGCTTATATGGAGCGGCTTCGGAAAGGTGATGTGGAGGGAGCGGCCCATATCCTTATGGAAGCCAACCCCATTCCCATGATTACATCCAGGGTCTGCGCACATACATGCCAGGAGCAGTGCAACCGCTGCGGTTCCGATGAGAGCGTGTCCATCCACGGCGTGGAGCGGTATGTAGGGGATTACATACTGGAGCACCCGGACACATTTTACAGGGCGCCGGAAACAGAGACAGGCCATAAGGTGGCTTTAGTGGGAGCCGGTCCGGCCGGCCTAAGCGCTGCCTATTATCTGAGGAAGGCGGGCCATGATGTGACGGTCTTTGACAAGATGGAGGAGCCGGGCGGCATGCTGACCTATGCCATTCCCAACTACAGGCTGCCCAAGTCCTATGTGAAGCAGGTGGCTGCCGCCTATGAAAAAATGGGAATCCGCTTCCGCCTGGGCTGCTGTCTGGGAGAGGATATACAGGCAGAGGATCTGGAGAAGGAGTATGACAATGTGTTCTATGCCACCGGCGCCTGGAAACGTCCTGTGCTGGGATTTGACGGCGAGGAGTTCACGGAGTTCGGCCTCCAGTTCCTGATGGAAGTCAACCAGTGGATGAACAAAAAGGACCGCCGCCATGTACTGGTGGTGGGAGGCGGAAATGTGGCAATGGACGTGGCCATAACCGCCAGGCGCCTGGGCGCAGAGAGCGTCACCCTGGCCTGCCTGGAGTCCGAGCCGGAGATGCCGGCCAGCAGGGAAGAGATTGCAAGGGCCAGGGAGGAGGGCATTGAAATCATGCCGTCCTACGGCGTATCAAAGGCAATCTATGAGGGCAGCCAGGTCACGGGAATGGAGCTTATGCGCTGTACCTCCGTCAAGGATGAGAACGGGCGTTTCAATCCCCGGTACGACCGGGAGGAGACTCTCAGGGTATCGGCGGACTCCATTCTGATGGCAGCGGGGCAGAAGGTGGATTTAAGTTTCCTGGGCGACAAATACGGCCTTGCCCTGGAACGGGGACTGATTCAGGTGGACAAGGACACACAGGCCACCAGCAAGTCCGGGATTTATGCCGGAGGCGACGCCACCACAGGACCGGCTACCGTGATCCAGGGCGTGCGCTCCGGGCGCAACGCGGCTGAGGCCATTAACAGGGGCTATGCAGTCATGCCTGAGCGGCGCAGGGAAGATAAGTTTATCCATTTTGACACCGCAGGCGTCAAGGAGGAGCACGCGGTAAAGGACAAAGAGCTGTCTGCCGCAGAGCGGGCCCTGGATAAGGAAGACAGCTTCACCCTGACCGGGGAGGAAGCGGCCAGGGAGGCCGGACGGTGCATGAACTGCGGCTGCTACTCCGTCAACGCCTCGGACATTTCACCGGTGCTCATCCTGTTAGACGCCCGGATTGTGACCACAAAGAAAACCGTAAGGGCGGCGGACTTCTTTACCACCCGCCTGAAAGCAGCTGACATGCTGGATACAGACGAGCTGGTGACGGCTGTCCGGTTCAGGGTACCGGAAGGATATACCACGGCCTATGATAAATTCAGGGTCCGTGAGGCAGTGGATTTTGCCATTGTCAGCCTGGCTTACGCATACAGGATGAAGGACGGCCTCATAGAGGATGCGCGGATCGTTCTGGGCGGCGTGGCCCCGGTGCCCATGGAGCGGAAAAAGGTGGAGGCGTTCTTAGCCGGCAGGAAGCCGGATGAGGCGCTGGCAGAGGCCGCTGCTGAACTGGCAGTGGAGGGGACCGCGGCCATGGCCAATAATTCATATAAGATACAGGAGGTAAGGGCTCTTATAAAGAAGATGATTCTGGATATGGGGGCGGTCCAGGCATAAAAGTACATGGATGACTGGGAGTTTATGGTTTCACCTTCCCGGAGCGGGTGTCAGATGTGCTCCGGCGGAGGTGGAACCGTAACTATATTTTTCAAATTAATGTTAAAAAAATAACAATTAACGGCAGGTCTTTAGGCGAACAAGGAAGAAGGTTATTTATGGATCTGATGAAAAAAAGGTGGGCGGTACTGGTTGCCAGTGTTATTGTTAATATATGTATCGGTACGGGGTTTGCATGGAGTGTTTACCAGACAGGACTTTTCAACGAGGGGGCAGTGATATTCGGAACAGAGGTGCAGAAGTCGCAGCTGGCCCTGGCATTTACAATCTGCAGCGGTGTGGCGCCCATTCCCATGATTGCGGGCAACGGACTTCAAAAGAAGCTTAAGGGGCCCAGAAATGTGGTGTGGCTGGGAGGAATCCTGTTCAGCGCGGGACTCATATGCACCAGCTTTATCCACAGCCTGACCATGCTCTATGTGACATACGGACTTCTCTGCGGTTTTGGAATTGCCTTTGCCTATGGCATTACCATCGGCAATACGGTGCGGTTTTTCCCGGACAAGCGGGGATTGATTGCAGGCATATCCACGGCTGCCTACGGGGCAGGCAGCATTATTTTCCCGCCTATTATGCAGTCCCTGATTGGTTCCGGCGGCGTCATGTTTACCTTCCGGGTGCTGGGAATCCTGTTTGGTGTTATGATAATCATAGCTGCCTGTTTCATAACCGAACCTCCTGAGGGATGGATGCCCACTGGCTGGACGCCTCCGGCAGTGAAGAACAGTTCGGGTGCTTCTGCAGAAGGAAAGAACTGGAAGCTGATGCTGGCCGACACAAGATTTTATCTGATGATCATTGCATTTACCATATTTGCCACAGGCGGCCTTATGGTGGTGAGCCAGGGATCTCCCATGGCCCAGGCCATAGGCGGGGTGGACGCGGCAGTGGCGGCAACCGCGGTCAGTATCATTGGTCTGGCCAATACGGGAGGCAGGGTGCTCTGGGGATGGGTTTCCGATAAAGTGGGGCGGTATCCGGCTCTGGGCATCATGGCGGTGATTGTAGCGGTAAGCGGCTTTGCCCTGTCCGCGTTTACGGAAAGCGGCTCACTGGCCCTGTTCCTGGTATTTGCCATGCTGATCGCCATGTGTTACGGCGGAAGCATGGGTGTTTATCCGGCTCTGACGGCAGATGCCTTTGGAATCAAATATAACGGGGTTAATTACGGCATTATGTTTATCGGATTTGCCCTTGGCGGTTACATAGGGCCGATTCTGGCCAACAGTCTCTACGACAACACAGGGTCATACAGCGTGCCGCTGATGGCAGTGGGTGCCATGGGCGTGGTGGCATTGATTATATTGTTTGTTCTGACAGCTATGAAAAAACGGGCTCAGAGATAGGGGAAGGTTGGATGGAAGACCTGATTGACGGAAAGAGAAGAATAGAAGCAGTGGTTTGCAGGGATGAGAACGGTCCCGGGGAAGCCTCCTTTCTCTTTGACAGGAACGGCTGCCTGCTGGATTTCAGGGGCGCTGTGCCCTGTTCAGAGGCCTTCGAGGATATGCTTTCAGGGATATGCAGGAACAAACCCCTGGTATCCGGCCGGGAGTACGTGGAGGCCATATGGGAGGGCAGGCCTTACCATGTCTGTCTCAACCGGTACATCCATCTGACCCTGGGTGAGCTGGCGGATATACAGGCACGGCGCTTTCCCGACAGGGAGGCTGTCGTTGACAGCCTGGCAGGTGTGCGCCTTACATACAGGGAGGTCAAGAGGCGCAGCGACGGTCTGGCAAAAGGGCTGATGCACATAGGTATCTTAAAAGGGGACCATGTGGCGGTTATCATGGATAATTGCTGGGAAAATGTGGTGACTAAAATAGCTATCGAGAAGACCGGGGCAGTGATAGTGAACCTGAACATCCACGAAAAGAAGGATATGTTGGAGTGCCTGCTCCACAGGGCGGATGTGAAGGCGGTCATCCTTAAGCAGGGAATCAAGAACAGGGAGCACATGGACATGTTTTACCAGATCAGCCCGGAACTTAAGGAGGCTGTTCCCGGAAGGATTTATGCGCCCCGTCTGCCTTTGCTGCGCCATGTGATTGTCACGGACCAGAAACGGCCCAGGAGCTGCGCCTGGCAGTTTGAGAAGCTGATGGAACTGGGAATGTCAATGGGTGACAGTCTGCTGAAGGAGAGGATGAAGGCGGTCCGTCCTTTTGACGACGCCACCGTTATCCATACCTCCGGTACCAGCGGTGTGCCAAAGGGTGTGATGCTGAATCACTGCCAGATTCTGGAAAATGCTTGGATTCATGTACAGTACCTGGGGCTGGAGAAGGAGGACCGGCTGTGTATGACGCCGCCCATGTTCCACTCCTTTGGCTGTGTGGGATCCGTGCTGAGTTCCATGATGGCCGGAGCAGCCCTGGTCTGTTACGAGAAAACGGACAGAATCTGCCTTTTGGAAATGCTGAGGAAGGAGCGGTGCACGGTGCTGTGCAGCGTACCTACTGTCTATATCCGCCTTATCCGGGAGATGAGGGAAGGAAAGGCCGGCAGGGAGGATTTATGCCTGCGCCTGTGCGTCACGGCCGGAGCGCCCTGTCCGGAACATACCCTAAGGGATATGAAACGGGTTATGGGGGCAGAGGCGGCAGTTGTTATGTACGGAATGACAGAGGCGGGACCGGGAATCAGCAGCACCTCCATGGACGACAGACTGGAAACAGCGGTCTCCACCGTGGGAAGGCTGTGGCCGGGGGTTACGGGCCGGATACAGGATTTAACCACAGGCCGGGTGCTGGGGCCGGGCCAGGCCGGTGAACTGTGCATCAAAAGCTACGGAGTGATGAAGGGGTATTACAACAATCCGGAGGAGACGGAAAAGGCAGTGGACCGGGAGGGCTGGCTTCACACCGGGGATATTGCCTCTCTGTCAGAGGACGGGCTCCTGACCCTGAAGGGAAGATGCAAGGATTTAATCATACGGGGCGGAGAGAATATAAGCCCCAGGGAAATAGAAGATTTTATACGCAATTATGAGCCGGTGGAGGATGTGGCCGTGGTGGGCGCGCCGGATGAACAGTACGGCGAGCTGGTATATGCCTTCATCCGTCCAAAGGAAGGTGCGGTGGTTACAAAGGAGGGCCTGAGGAACTGGTGCCGGGGAAAAATCGCCACCATCAAGATTCCCCAGGAGATAGAGCTGACAGACCATTTCCCCATATCAGCTACCGGGAAGATATCCAAAGGCCAGCTGCGAAGCCTTGCCAGGGAGCATCTGGAAGGAAGGGTGCCGCGGCAGACGGAGCCGGAAACGGGAGAGGGAGGACTGCGGCAGACGGAAGCGGAAGAACTGCGGCAGGCGGAAACGGAATCAGGAGGACTGCGGCGGTCAGATAGGGAGACAGCTGTCTCTGGTCAGAGGGCCGGAGAGACAGGAAAGGACGGTATGGATACATGGCAAAAATCATAACAGTGAAAGAGGCGGCAGAGCTGGTGCAGGACGGAGCGGTCATCGGTTCGGCAGTCCAGGGAATGACAGGCTGGCCTGAGGAAATCGGGCTTGCAATTGAGAACAGATTTATGGAAACAGGACACCCATCGGGCATTACCCATATCCACGGCGCGGGCCAGGGGGATTTCGGCCGGATGTCTGAGGACGGAAAAACCTGCAGGGGGGAGTGTGCCCTGGCTCACGACGGACTGCTTTCATGCAGCATACACGGCCATGTGGGATGTTCCTTTAAGGTGACAAAACAAATCGTGGACAACAAGATTCTGGCATACAACATTCCCCTGGGAGTGGTGGGGCAGATTTGGCGGGAGATGGGACGGGGCTTTCCAGGTCTTCTGACAAAGGTGGGACTGGGCACGTTTATGGACCCGAGATACGACGGGGCCATGATCAATGAAAAGACAAAAAAGGAAGGGAAACAGATTGTCACATACATTCCCGACTTCCTTGGAGAAGAGTATCTGTTTTATACACTGCCCAAGCTGACAGTAGCCCTTTTGCGGGCCACCACCGCGGATGAGGACGGAAATCTGACATACGAGAAGGAATGCATGCCCTGCGAGCCGCTGGACCTGGCCATGGCTGCAAAGGCAGCGGGTGCTGTTGTCATTGCCCAGGTGGAGCGGGTGGCCGCCACAGGGACCCTGGACCCCAGGAATGTGAAGGTGCCGGGAATTCTGGTGGATTATATATGTGTTGCAGAGCATCCGGATCGCATGATGCAGACCCATATCACCCACTTTAATCCTGCCTTTACCGGAGAAATCCGCATCCCCATGAAGAACAGCGCAGCGCCCCTTCCGTTAGATGATAAGAAAGTATTCACAAGGCGCACTGCCATGGAAATACATGGGGGAGACAAGTGTAATCTGGGCATTGGGATGCCCGGACTGGTTCCCAATGTGCTCATGGAGGAAGGGGTTGACTCACAGGTGACCCTTATATCAGAGTCCGGCCTCATTGGGGGAATTCCTGCGCCGGGAGGAGACTTTGGCGCCCATTATAACCCGGTGGCCATGTATCCCCAGACAGACCACTTCAGCTTCTTTGACCAGGGAGGACTGGATGTGGCTGTATTCGGACTCAGCGAGGTGGACAGGGACGGCAATGTAAATACCACATTCCTCAACGGCAGGATAGCCGGGGTGGGCGGCTTCCCCAATATATCGGCCAACGCCAGACACTCCATTTTTGTGGGCTCATTTACGGCAGGAGGGCTGAAATGCCACATTGAAGACGGTAAGATGTGCATTGACCAGGAGGGACGTTTTGACAAGTTCGTGGAATCCTGCGCACAGCTTTCCTTTAACGCGCAGCAGTGCCTGGCAAAGGGAAACCGGGTTACATTCATCACGGAGCGGTGCGTGATTAAGAGGACAGCCCAGGGCATGGTGCTGGCCGAGGTGGCTCCGGGCATTGATATACAGACACAGATATTGGACCACATGGGCTTTAAGCCAATCATACCTGAGGGGGGACCGGCCCTCATGGATGCCGGCCTGTTCTCAGAGACCTGGGGACGCCTGGGAGACCATTTTTAGGGAAATGAGGAAACGTGTATGAGAAGGATGGAATCAGATAACTGCTTTGTCTGCGGAAGCCTGAACCCCATAGGGCTGCACCTGGACATTACAGAGGGAGAAGGCTGGGCCAGGGCTTTGTGGACCGTGGAAAAGCCGTATGTGGGATATGAAGGCATGCTCCACGGGGGCATCATGGCTTCCATTATGGATGACCTTATGGCACACGCCCTCTACTATACGGACCTGGATGTGGTGACAGCCCATCTGGAACTGGATTACAAGGCTCCGGTTCATGTGGGGGAACGGATTGAGTGTGAGGCGCAGGTGACGGAGTTTGGAACGGGACGTTCCATCCGGGCCCAGGGCACCATTAAGCGGGAAGGCGCTGTGGCTGCCCGGGCAAAGGGCGTCATGGTCATAGTGAAGGCGCCGGGACAGGAGATTTAGCCAAAGTCCCGGGAAACACCGCCGTGACAAAAGCAGGAGGTATATTCAGGAGGTATATTATGGAAAGGACCGGAGCAGTGATACTGGCGGCAGGTTTGTCCTCCAGGATGCATGAATTCAAACCCCTTCTGGAGCTGGGAGACAGCACCATAATTGTAAGGGCCATTGAAAATCTTAAGACAGCAGGGGCATCTCCGGTCATCATAGTGGCGGGATATAAAGCGGACCAGCTGATGGATTATCTGTGGCCTCTGGATATCATGTTTGTCCGCAATGAAAATTATGCCTCCAGCCAGATGTTTGACTCGGTGAAACTGGGGATATCCAGGGCCGCCGGCCTGTGCAGCCGGATTCTCATTACGCCTGCGGACGTCCCGCTGATAGAGCAGGACACTTTTAAGCAGGTGATGGAATGTCCGGGCGCTCTGGTGCGCCCGGTCTGCGGCGGCCGTCCGGGCCATCCTGTCCGGGTGGATTCCCGGCTGGTACCGGATATCTGCGCCTATAAGGGCGCAGGAGGGCTTAAGGGGGCCATGGAGCACCTGGGAGTGCCGATTACAGAACTGGAGGTGGAGGATCCGGGAATATACCTGGACGCGGATACACCTCAGGATTACATGAATCTCAGATACTGGAATGATTACAGCCAGATACAGAAACAAGGTCCTAAAATGATACATTTCCGTATCTCAATAGGAATGACCTCATAGGGGTGTGGAAATGGTCAGGTGTGCCGCAGAGATGGAACGCCCGGCCATTTTCGCCTTAAAAGACTATA
>OHII01000316.1_pt1 | contig 24033 bp, 21 predicted proteins | sample 1568341 | NCBI WGS metagenome assembly OHII01 (sample SAMEA3879548, study PRJEB24766) | human gut metagenome | biome: human-associated habitat; feature: feces | place: USA | collected 1985/1987
CTGCATCTCTGTGTATAAATCCAAAATACGGATTTAATCCTTTTTCCTCTATCTTTCCGTAAATTTCATTCATCAGCACCGAGTATCCCAATCCTATCATTGAATTAAATTCGTCTAACGGTGGTCTTCTGCTCCTGCCATGAAATACAAACTCCTCATTAATGCATTTTGATAATCCATCAAAATAATATTTTGCGCCCTGTCCTTCATACCCCATAATTTCATAGACGTCTTTGCACTCTGCCACTTTCTTTCTGCAAATATCCAACATATTATCAATTTCGGGTAATGCAATATTTTTACTTCTTTCATATCTTTTTAACACTACACTTTGATTTTTTAATTTTGCCGAAATCATTCTTTTTGCCAGTTCAACTGAAAATTCTGTGTCATACAATGCACACTGCTGGCGCTGTCGTTCTGCCTTGACATGTCCTGTTGACTGTAACCGCCCAAAATATCTTCCACCTTTGGAAAAATAAGAAATGTTGATTCCTCTTTTCAGACATTCTTCCGTGCAACGCGTTGTAAGCTGTGACTGTCCCATAATCACAATTCCTTCAAGTGATTCTATCGGAACGTATTTCACCATACCGTCCGGGTATTTTGCCACACATCTGTTTGCCTCAACACCAACTGTTACTCCATTGTCATTTACATATAAATAACTCATAAGCACTTGGTGCTAGAATATAAATAGTACAAGCCAAAATGAGAAATTCCAAATACACATAAGCATGGTACAATAGAGATATGCTGAAGGAGGATCTCATATGGCAACGCAACATGACAAACAATTTAAACTTGATGCAATCCAGTATTATCAAGATCATAAAGATCTCGGTGTACGTGGATGTGCTGAAAATCTTGGCATCGGATACAGCACACTAACAAAGTGGCTGAAAGACTTCCGGGAATCAGGTGATATTCTTGCTCGGGGTTCTGGTAATTACGCATCCGATGAGCAGAAGGAAATCGCTCGTCTCAGACGTGAATTACGTGATGCCCAAGATGCTCTTGATGTATTAAAAAAGCAATCAACATTCTGGGAAAATGACGGAAGTCATTTATCTCAAAGTATCTGAAAAGACGGAAGCTGCCAAAAAGGCTGGACGCCGGGTTTCCGTCTCCGGAATGTTGAAATTTTTAGGTGTCTCACGTTCAGGATATCATGCATGGCTCCACCGCGTGCCTTCTGATACAGAAAAACGCCGTGAATCTGTAAAAGCAAAAATACAGGATATTTATGATGATTCCAAGCAGAACTACGGTGCTCCGAAAATCACTGTAGAATTGCGGAAAACCGGTGAAGTCATTTCGGAAAGAACTGTTGGTACATACATGCGTCAAATGGGAATCCGTGCCCAGTGGAGCAAGCCATGGACAATTACCACAAAAGATTCTGATTTCAGCACTGAATTACAAAATATCCTCGATGAGCAGTTTAATCCTGACCGCCCGAATGCCGTCTGGTGTTCGGATATCACCTACATCTGGACAATAGACGGATTTGTCTATCTGACCAGTATTATGGATTTATTTTCCAGAAAAATCATAGCATGGACACTTTCAAAAACACTGGAAGTATCCTGCGTGATTGATACGATAAACAAAGCCAAAGCTCGCCGAAATATCGACCAGCCATTGATCATTCACTCTGATCGTGGCAGTCAGTACGTTGCGACGGAATATAAAAAAGTAACAGAAAATATGCAGCGTAGTTACTCAAAGAAAGCATTTCCGTGGGATAATGCCTGCATTGAATCCTTCCATTCGATTATCAAACGTGAATGGCTCAACCGCTTTAAAATTCACGATTACAAGCAGGCATACCGCTTGATTTTCGAATATCTGGAAGCTTTCTACAATACGAAACGAATTCATAGCCATTGTAACTATATGTCACCAAATGAATTCGAACGATTGTATAAAAGAACACACACTGAGGCTGAGCTTCTGGCAGGTTAAAATGGGAAAAGTTTCTCATTTTAACTTGTACTAAATCTTGACATAGAACCATAGTATATTATAGATAGCAATTGGGGTATGTGTTTGCGGACACATACTTGGAGGAGTCGGAGTGATCCGGCTCCTCTTTATTTTTTAACAAAAAAACGGTAGTCAAAAGGGGCACCTAATGACTACCATATTTTTATTCTGCCGCTTCCAACACTAATCTGGCATATTCTTCATCACTTATGCCGCATTCTCTGATGGATAGATGCCAGGCACATCTGTTATCTGTTACCTGTTTCTTATATACTGCAATAGAAGTCGCTGTATCTGTTTCAGCTGCTCATTTACCTCCTGCACATCTGACTTTGAGATAAATACATTCGTATTTGCCATTCGTGCTATCTGGTTGATGTTGTTGCCGATTGTAGATAGCTCATACATCAGCTTCTGCCTGTCCTCATGACTGGTCGTATCCACATTTCCACCATCCAATGCCATCGTACGGATATAGGCAGATGGTGTCATTCCTGTAGCCGCTGCTTTCTCCTCTATCTCTCTACGCTCACGCTCCGATACCCGGATGCTCATTGTCGTTCTTGGTGCCTGTCTGCTCTTTGGTCTGCCCATACGCATCCCTCCTCTCGTGTAATTCTTCTTATCTGTTTTGCTGTGATAGTCACTCTGTCGGTCTTTCGTATATCCACTTCCGCTGCTTTGGAAATTCCTGTAACATAGTAGGGTAACATAGTAGGCGAGATACGGTTTTCGTGTTACAAAAACCCATCTCGTTAGTGGCGGCTGCCCCTAATACCCTGCTGTTACATCCCTGCGGTGTGGTATATATGACTGCATAGAGCAAGCTTCGCTAAGACTTGTTGCTGCCTTTTTGTCGTATGCTGGGCAACAAAAAAGCAGACACATGGAATATTTCCACATATCTGCTTCTTTCATTGTGTATATTCAATTTTATATGATTATAGCTATATATGGCTACATACAATACATTTTCTGTAGCCCAGTTCCTTTTATTATGATTGGTTTCTTTGCGATGGCTATCGTTTTTACATCAGATGCAGCCTTTTTACTGATAATGGTATTAATATACATTTATCTTGCAACCTTTCGCAATCACATCGCTCCAATAATGCATATCAGAAAAAAGAATCCAAAAAAGATCAGCCAGCTTCTAAACAAACTGTTGACTTTTCCACATCTCAATGATAATATGTATTCAGAAGCGGTTTTGTACCACTTGACTACTTGATAGTCTTGAGTGGGTTACTCGCTTCTTTTTTTATGCCCACTACATCATACAGATACATTTTTCCATTAGCTGCGTGGTTTACAACCAGACACGCAGAATAAACATTATATTCTCCGGTCTTTTTCTCATTGTTATATAATGGAATTGCAAATCTTGTCACATAATAAAACCATCCATTGTGAGCATCCTCGGAATGCTTTTCCTTATGATTTTCCCGATATACTTTATCAGTAGCTATCTCAACCATTTCTCGGATTCCCTGTGCCACATTTGCCTTTGCTTTTGCTCTTGCGCCCTTTGTTTTTCTTGTATAACTAGAACCGCCATATTCATCCGGAAATTTGTTTCCAATATAAATAATGTCTCTTGTCTCTGCTATTTCAATCAATTCTCCTACATATTTTCCCAAGTAATCCTCTACATCATTCCAATTAATATTCTGTTTATTGGAAAATATGATTTCAGGCAGTAAAACAACCTCATTGCCTGACTCATCTGTTACTATATCCAGTTTGTCCATGTAATCCCTTTCTCCATTCGTATTTTAAATATCATAACATGTCCTACTGCCATTTGCATTATGAATTTAATCGGAATTACATTCCAAAAGAAAAATCAAGAAATTCATTATCTTCTGGCTCCTCATCTAAAATATCCCCTGATTTTTTAGTTGCAGCCTGATTTTCTGCCATCCCACTTTTTATACTCTTGGTCACCTTCTGTGCTCCAGCCTCCATCATATTTGCATTTGTTGGATCTGCTGTAAAATTCATCACCGGCATTCCTGCATTCTGCAGACCTGCCGTAAGCATTGCCTGTTGCTGCATCATATACATTCCTGCAAGAGTTGGCAAATTCGTCAGTATCTTTTCTGTAACCTGACTTACAATACGCTCCACGAAAGCATCTTCCTTTTCTCTCGTTTCAAGATAAGGATCATCCTTCTTCTGCACATATCTCTCATAATAATCATTAATTGCACAGATGATAAATTCATTCTGCGACTTAAAGCCATTCTTCACCTCGTCAGAGTGAAGCAGGCTCCACGCCTGCATTGCACTCTCACTATTGGTGTTGAAACGAACATTCTTATTCCATGTTTTTTCTGCCATTTACATCGCCTTCCTTCCCTGCTGTTGCTTGAGTATCATATAGCAGTAGTATTCATAGCCCTTTGCATTGGCTCTGATATCATGGTTAAAGGTTACTCTGTCTCTGTCATAATCTCCAAATATCTCAATAAGTCTTGCTCCTCCGCCCATTATATAGAGCTTCATCATCTGCTCATTATACTCATAATCATGCAGCTTCTGGAAAATCTGGCTCGCATATTCTCCTGCGGCTTCTTTCATAAGGATGGCATAAGGTTCTGAAATATCTGTCTCACCTTCACGAAGGAAATTCTCAATTACCTCGTGCCATTCTTTTACAAGCTTCTTAATAAGCTCCACTTTCTGCTTTGGTGTAAATCCATCTGGGAAATAATCGTCCAGCGTATCTGCCCGAATTTTTATCTGCTCACTCTGGTTTGGTTTTTCCTCCTCAAGCACCAAATATATAGCATCCATACCAAGCTCACCTCTCTGGCTCATTCGTTTCATCCGGTTTGCCTGTGATAAAGAAGGTGTGCACTGTTCCAAATCCATCACCGCATGAAGCTCATACTGTTCTTCTTCTGACAGATAGGATAATTCCACACCAATCGTAAACGCTATCTTTCCCTCATCCACCATAGCAAGTATCTTAGGGATGAGATTCGTCAGCCGGATATATCTCTTTATCTGTGCTACACTTTCTCCGACCTGTCTTGCAAGAAGCTCGTTGCTGTTCATCATGGAATGCTCTTCAACAACTTCATTAGCTCTATTCCCCGAATTATCCACTCTGCCATCTCCATCTGTGTCACACTTCGGTCCAGCTTGAGCCAAAGTCATATGATTTGCTTCATTACCTGCCAGCACTTCTGCTTCATTATCTGACAGTGAATCATCCGATAACCGTTTTCCCTGATGTTTCATGGCATCCAGCTTCATCTTATATGCAAATGCTTTCTCACTTGGCTTCAGATTCTCTCTATGCAGGTTAGAGTCAACCATTGCCACAACTGCCTGATCATCATCCAGTTCTCTAATCACAACCGGAACCTTCGTCTCTCCTGCCCATACAGCAGCTTCCTTTCGCCTGTGACCGGATATTATCTCATATCCATCTCCATAGGGATTCGTCCTTACCAGAAGTGGCACAAGTACGCCTTCTTTCTCAATACTTTTCATCAGCTCGCATAATTCCGTATTTACCTCCACCTTAAACGGATGATTCTTAAAATCATGCAACTGATTTATCTCCACATTCCGTATCGTCTCCATAAAATCGCCTTTCTCGAATACATCGAATTCATCTTCCCTGAAGTCCATCTGATATAATGAACTTCAGATATAAAGAAAGACCGCTCACTTTCAATTTTTCTTGAAAATGAACGGTCTTTCACGCTTCTGTTATTTAGTTGAATGATGATGATATTACTTTCTCTTTGATGTGTTTCCGAAGCCGCAGTCCAATACGACTGAGACATTCACACCATCTGAAATTGCTTTTTTTATGTTTTTCGGTCACTCTGGTCAAACCTGAAAAACCTCTCAAAGTGCCGGAAGTCGAAAAGTTTTACAAACTTCCCGACTCGCGGGCAGTCGTCAAATTCCGCATAAACACTGGCTTTACAGCCAGTTGTTTCTTCGGAACTCTCCTCGTTGCCTTCGCGCAAATCAAGGATTTTTACATATTGATCCGATGTAGTGCAACTATTGTCTCCACGTGGCTCGATAGGTCCGGATTGATGTCAGTCATCGACAACCTATCCAGGCTAATATGACATGTGCCCAAATATCTCCGTTTGTTTGCGGAAACATATCTACAAATTCTGTAGCAAAAATATCTCGATACATTCCGCTATCCATATCACAGCCTGAACCTCGTTCGTCCACGGAAAAAGTTCAACTTTTTATTCGTTTCTACTATTATAGTGATTCCAACATAAAAGTCAAATCTTCCGAGGAACCGCCATCGTCTCAACCTTGTCCGTTCTTCCTGCAAAAACAGGTCAACGGCTATTTTTAGACCTAACTGATGGTCAGTTTTCCATGCACTCGACCTTATCATGCCTGAAAATTCGGCATTGAAAGGGAGAAACAATCCTGTTATTTCTTCGCATTCTCTTCCAATTCCAGCATGTATTTATCAAAGTCAGACATAAACAATCTGTCCTGGATAACACGATACTTTTCAAATTCAGTCTCGGCATGAAGCTTTGCAATTTCAGCTGACACTTTCCCTGCATCCTGTAAAATACCATAATCAAACATTTCAATAAAGCTATTAAGCCGTTTTTCCCAGTCCTGCATCGTGAGTGGAATATGCCGTAATGTCATATTCTCAGCAAAATCCAAGTATGCAGTAACCATACGATTCAGCTGTTTCATTTCATCCTGACTCAAATAATTCTTGGCAACCGTAACATCACTCTTCTTAATTTTGCCTTCAGGAGCATCTGCCCAAGTAGTTAATCCCATATGCTCTCTTGTATGGTCAGCTCTTTCTACAATCAGTTCAGCCGCCGTATGACCATGAACTGCGTAATGCATTTTATTCTGAACTGTTGCGTAGAATCTCCTGGTAGTTGCAGAATTCTTATCGTAATCAATGGCTGTGGCATACAGGTCAGTTATTTTCTGATAAAACTTTCTTTCGCTTGCTCGAATTTCACGAATTCGTTCTAACTGCTCATCAAAATACTTTTCTGTCAGATAAGTTCCGCGTTTGAGACGCTCGTCATCCATAACCCAGCCTTTGATGGTATAGTCCTTTGCAATTTGATTGACCCATTTACGAAACTGCACCGCACGCTCAGAATTTACCTTAAATCCTACTGCAATGATCATCTCTAAGGAATAGTGATTTGTGCTGTAGCTTTTTCCGTCGGCGGCAGTTATTCGAAATTTTCGAATAACTGAATCCTCTTGTAACTCACTGTCCTCAAAAATTTTCTTAATATGATAATTTATAGTGTTAGTGCCGACATCGTACAATGTTGCCATCATCTTCTGTGTCAGCCATATATTCTCATCCTCATAGCGCATCTCAATACTGTCCTGCTGATCGCCAACTGAGGCAACATACGTCAGGTATTCTGCAGCGCTGGAACGGATGGTAATTTCGTCTTTTTTCTTTTTCAAATAGGAGTCCTCCTTTAACGTTCCTAGATCATTATTCTGCCTGTGCATCATAGGATTGCTTCACAATTTCCATGATTTGATCTAATTCATCCTGATGCTCCATAAACAATTCTACATCACCATTTCCCCAACGACCTAAACCTGTGATATCCTTGCAGATACCGTTAGGATCATTAATCTCTGAAAACTTCATATTAATCGAAATACGCAATCTTTGTTTCTGGAAGACAATATCAACAAAATTAGTATCCAGCTTATAAGCAACATACAACTTTTTATATTCCTTCTTCACCGCTGGAGATAAGTTCATAATACGCTTATCCAAAGACTCAAACAGCATTCTTGTAAAAGCATTAACATCATATGATTCTAGGGAATACTTCTGCACTGTTTTTTCTTCTGCTTGATATGGTGCTAATTCTGCGGCTGTTAAAGTTGGATATGGCCAAATAGCTTCTGCTTTCTTTACTAATTCATTTGCTCTCTCTTGGATGTGTTTCTCATTCCATTCATTCTGCAAAACCACATATTTATTAAGCCTAAGTGCACTTTCCTTAAATCCACCCGGCATATCCATCTTATTCAAGAAAGGCCTGTCACTCATCTCGGAATTATATGCAGTCAAAGTAAGATTGCCAATTGTATGTAAATATTTTTTCTGAACCTCCTGCCACTCAGGGCCAAGATCAGTTTGCCACTCCAAAGAAAGGTTTTTGTTTTGTGGCATAATATGCTCAATGGTGTAATTTTCTATAGTAATTGGAGCTTTGTTTTCAAAATTTTCCAAGCGACTTAGAATATAATTTCTAGCACGCATATTATAAATATCACGATTTACGAATGCTCCTTCAAACTTATCGTTATCCGGGAATTCTTTATAGGTATCCTGCATTACAAAGAATGCCTTAACAGAATTCAGGTAATCATCTGGTTTAATATAATTCTTCAACGTTGCAAAGGTCTTGTTCATCGAATTAGTCGGAATTTCGCAAATTGCACGTCTCAGGACATAGCTAATACAAAGCTTCAGAATTTCCTTCAATTCATCTGATGTTATCAGTTCTTCAGTACAGTCATGATGAATTTTCAGTAAGAACGGATACGATACTTCCATTCTCAAATCAATAATATCTTCATATAACTTCTTTAAATCCGTGTCAGAATTTCGCTTAAATACGATGTTAGTGTAATATTTTGCGTAGTCCAGCAAATCTTGACACAGTTCTCTAATACTTCCAAATTCGCAGTTCAAGTGATACAACTTGAACTCTTCATATACACGTCCTTGCTTTGGAATACGAGAAAGCTTCATGGTCAAGTAATGGCGGAAAAAAGCATCCATTACAGATCCTTGCGTTTCATAAACAAACAGTTGTTCCATAGGCCGCCAGAGATGCTCATATACATAAGTTTGCTCTGATGGCTCTAATCCCATCAAAACATAGTTACGAATCAAATCAGATTCTGAAAGTTCCTTACCGGTAGAGTTCAAGCTTTCAAAAATTGCCTGTGCATCGTCTACAGTACGGTCTAACGTGATATTAACAATCTGTAATTTTCCAATTGACTCGTATACCTCTGCAGGTTGAATTTCTTTATCAGCCAGCTTGTTAGCGAAAAAGTTGTAATTTTCAATCAGCCTTGATCGAGTACCTTCTGCAATTGGCTTTTCCTCAACAAGGCTTATAAGAATGTCCCGATCTGTTTCGGTTAACAGTAACTTATACCGTTCATCACCATTTTCGTACTCATTTTTTAGAAGCATATTATCTATACGACGAGCATTAATTGTTGTGTCACCGGGATTCTTTATTGCATAATCGCGCAAAGCCAGGAGGAGAAGAGTTAACGTAGTCATTCGCTGCTGCCCATCAATAATCATATACTTCTGAACACCTGTTGGCATTGCCTGCTCAGCAATATTAACAATAGATCCAACAAAATGACCAGCTTTACCTTTTCTCTGCATCTCTACAATATCGTTCCAAAGTCGTTTACACTGATCAATGTCCCAGCTGTAAAATCGCTGATAAACTGGAATCAAAAACTGTTTATTTCCATTCAATATCTCATAGATATTGCCTTTACGTGCATCCATACCGCACCTCCATTACTTCTTTTCTCCGTAAGAAACCGTATCTTCTGCCACCTTGCTTAGTTCTATTTCAGACACATATTTATATAGCTTTTCCTCTTTTCGTGGTTCCACATTATCTGTCCAAAGCTCACACTGACTAATTACTGTACTTATTGCAAAATCGTAATCTTCCGGCGGATACTTATATTTCTTAAGGAGTCGCTTAACCATCTTACGCATTTGTGCTCTAGCGGTTTCTTTTTTCTGCCAATCGATAGTGCGATTTTTGCGAAGCATTTCTGTAAGTTCTCTTGTCAGAGCAATCAATTCATCATTCTTGTAAAAATCCTTGATATGCTCTGGTTTTGTAAGGGCGTCATAAAATGCCAGCTCTTCTTGCGAAAGCCCCAACTCTTGACCATTCTTATAGAGATTTGCAATTTCCTCCGCAGTTTTAAGCAGTTCTTTAATAACTTCTTCATTGGTGATTAATCCGTTATAATAAGAGTTCATCAGTTGCGCTATCTTTTCGGAGAATTTTTGTGACTGTACCACATTTGTTCTCTTATAAAGAGCCACTTGCTCAGCCATGAGTTTTTTCAAAATCTCGACAGCGATATTCTTTTCTTTCATTCTAGAGATTTCATCCAAGACAGCCGGATCAAACAAGCTGAAATTTTCACCGCCACTCTTGCTGCTGTCAAATAAGCTAATGACACCTTCACTCTGTACTGCCGCTTTCAAAAGTTCGTTGATTTGATCGTTAATCTCAGTAAGCGACAGGCTCTTTCCACCAGTACCACCGTAAGTGATCTTAATAACCGTGGATCGCAAAGCTTCCATATAAGCAGCTTCATGCCTTTCCTGTTCTGTTGTCATACTGGAACAAAGTGAATGCGACTGTTTCAAAAGCATAGCTTCCTTTAAGAACAAATCTTTTCTTTCTGGTACACTTGCATCGAGAATAAAGTTTACCCCACCAGTAATCAGCTTAGCCATTGTAAGCGGAGAACCTCCTACAAAACCACTAAAATCAAAGCCATGCAATAAATCCTTGCAGACCTGCAGCTTTTCCTGAAACTTCGGATAGGCCATCTTAGCAATGTTCATATCACCGTATTTAGACTGATCGCGCTTCGTATATTCTTTCATCGCCGCCTTTAGAGCTGACGCAATTCCAACATAATCAACGATCAATCCACCTTCTTTATCCTTGAATACACGGTTAACACGAGCTATTGCCTGCATCAAGTTATAGCCATGCATTGGCTTGTACACATACATAGTCGCCAAAGAAGGTACATCAAATCCTGTAAGCCACATATCTACAACAATAGCTATTTTCATCGGATCGTTATTATCTTTAAATTTTCTTGCGAGTTCTTCCTTGTGCGCTTTGGTTCCGATAATCTCTTTCCAATCTTCCGGGTCATTGTTACCGCCAGTCATAACCACACCCACTTTATCTGTCCATGTAGGTCTGATTTTTAGGATACGGCGGTAAATTTTCATTGCAATCGGACGAGAGTACGCCACAATCATGGCTTTACCTGTCAGAAGATTTGCTCTGTATTTTTCATAATGTTCAACGATATCATCACAAAGAGATTCAATCGTAGAATCTGCTCCCAATACGCTTTCCATCTGGCCAAGCATCTTTTTGCTCTTCTCGATCGTTTGCGCGTCGGATTGTTGCTCCAAGACATCATAAGTGGAATCAATTAACGCTAGCGTATTCTCATCCAACTTTAGATGAACCACACGGCTTTCATAATAAACCGGACGAGTAGCTCCATCTTCCACGGCCTGTGTCATATCATAAACATCGATATAGTCACCAAAAACCTCACGAGTATTTCTGTCCTTAGCTGAGATCGGTGTACCAGTAAAGCCAATAAATGTAGCATTCGGCAATGCGTCATGAATAACACGGGCATTACCAATTACCGTATGCGCTTCCTTTTCACCGTTTTCATTCTCTGACATAACAATTTTCTCATCAAAACCATACTGCCCACGATGTGCTTCGTCTGCCATAACAACAATGTTTCTACGTTCCGATAAGGCTTTCTCTCCACGCTCGAACTTAAACATCGTGGTAAATATGATTCCATTCGCACTTCTGCCATCAAGAAGTGACTTCAAATGTTCCTTGCTCTCCGCCTGTACCGGTGTCTGACGCAAGAAATCTGCGCATTGTGAGAACTGTGCATAAAGCTGATCATCTAGATCAATACGGTCTGTCATAACTACGATGGTCGGACTGTCTAATGCATCCTGCAATAAATGTGCATAGAAAACCATGGATAATGACTTACCGGAGCCCTGTGTATGCCAGAACACGCCACCCTTGCCGTCGGTCTTAGTTGCTACCTTTGCTTTTTCGATTGCTTTGCGGACTGCGAAATATTGATGATATCCGGCTAATACTTTGAAACGACTATTGCTAACGCCTGAGAAAAGAATAAAATTCTTCAAAATATCAAGTAAACGTTCCTTTCGGAACATACCCTCATAGAAAGTTTCAAAGGAGGCATACGCAGTATCTTCGTAATTGCCGTCTTTTGTTTTCCATTCCATAAAGCGATCTAATCCGGAAGTGATCGTTCCTGCTTTATTCGTAGACAAATCGCTAATTACACAGATTGCGTTATAATAAAAGATAGATGGTATGTCCTGCATATAATTGCGAATCTGATGGAATGCATTCTCCGCTCCCACTTCATCTTTCGCCGGACTCTTTAATTCCATCAAAACAAGCGGCAATCCATTAATAAATAAAATAATATCCGGACGACGGTTATTTCCGTTTTCAAGGAATGTAAACTGATTTACCACATAGAAAGAGTTATTCTTTACATTTGCGTAATCAATCAAACGTACAATGGACGATTGCTCCTCGCCCTTCTCAAAGAACTTAACCGTGACGCCATTTTGCAGATAATCCATAAATATCATATTCTTCTGCAACAGACTTCCAGTATCAAAAGTATTCAATTTGGCTAGTGCCTCATCTATAGCTTCTACAGGCAGACCACGGTTGATACGCACCAAGCTATCTCTCAGAATAGAGTCCAGAAGCGGACTGGTATAATCTCTATCAAAATCCGGAGCGTAGAGGTGGTCATAGCCCATGTTTTCAAACAATTCAATGATTGCTTGTTCGTATGTATCTTCTGTAAATAAACTTGGCATGTTCAACCTCCTGTAATTTTCGTTATGTTTCTATGATAAACAAGAATTTACTTGAGCAAGCATTAGCAATTTATAAGGACTGGTTTTGCGATTATGCTCTCTCGGATGGAACTCTCCCCGAAAACTGGAAGATTACAACAATTGATGCAATTTCCAGCCTGGTTACCAGAGGTATCGCGCCTAAATATGATGATAGCAGCGATCAAATAGTACTTAACCAAAAGTGCATTCGCGATCACACCATTGACATTTCTCTCGCTCGACGACATCTTCCAAAGAAAATCAATGAGAAATGGATTTCAAAAGGTGATCTACTCATTAATTCTACAGGCACCGGAACGCTTGGGCGTGTTGCTCAAGTTTGGTTTGAAGCAAATAACATGACTGTAGATTCCCATGTAACTATTGTTCGCCCAAAAGATTCAATATTACAAAAATATATTGGTTTTTGGGGACTTTCTCATGAAAGTGAAATTGAAGCTCAACACACAGGAAGCACTGGACAAACGGAACTTCCAAGAGACAGAGTCAAGGCTATGGAACTTCCTCTGCCTGATGAAGATACTCTCAGTAAATTTAATGAACTGGTCATTCCAATGACAAGTACTGTTATATCTAACCAAGAAGAAAATGCTCGTTTATCACAACTTAGAGATGCATTGCTACCTAAGCTCATGTCCGGTGAACTTGATGTCTCCGACATTGACCTCTAAGCCACTAAATTCTTGTTTATCTTATCATTCACTTTTATTTTTTCATCTATATTCAACAGAAAACGAGCGATACGCTCTTGAGTTTCTTTTTCTTTTGGAAAAGAAATCACAATTTCTTCCTGCAATCTTTTTCGATTTATTTCAGTCTGACCGGTTGAGCCTTCCGCAAGCGTTTCAATTTTAGGTTGGAACGCTTTAACCGCATACCCATAATAAACAGAATCAATTTCCTCGGTTGGACGAAGAAGTATCATATGTCCATCTATTGTTGTTGGGGTTGGCACATCATACAATTGAGCAACACGACCAGCAGTTCCAGTACCGGTAGAGTTAATCAGCACATCTCCTGGTTGAAGCATTTTATCAGCGGGCACTTTCTTTTTTGAACAGTCATGTAATCTTGATTCCTCATACTTGATTTCAAAATTTCGATTACATTTCTGATTTAACACACAAACTGTATTCTCATTTTCTCTTTCTACATATTTAGGTGGAATGCCTTTAGACATAAATGATGTGATTTCTCCCAAACATCTTTTTCTCCACTCTGTCATATTGTCACCTTCCTAACCGATATATTTCTTGTGAGCCAACTTAACATTGCTCTGTTTGACCATTGCGTACTGCAAGGTCGTATCTATTCGTTTATGCCCCAAAAGCTGCTGTAACTGCTCAATCGGCATTCCTTTATCAATCGCCATCGTTGCAAGCGTCCTGCGGAACTTATGTGGATGGACTTTCGGAATATTCAACTGCTTTCCCATTTCACGCAGACGGGATTCTATACCACCGATCTTGATTCTCTCATGCGGAGAACGCAAGGTAACGAACAATGCCGGATTATCATCTATTCTACTGTCAATGTAGTTTTGCAAATGAATCTTTGCCCGAGCATCAAAGTATACAATGCGTTCCTTGTCACCCTTACCGAAAACCACACATTCACGCTCATTGAAATTGATGTCCGCTTTGTTCAGCAGAACCATTTCACCGATACGCATTCCTGTAGAAGCCAGCATATCAATCATTGCCAAGTCTCGAAGTTCTGTGCAGTTGTCACGCATTTTCTCCAAATCCTCGTCCGTATAGGTTTCCTTGATATTAGTTGCCGTTTTCACCTTATGGATACGGCGAACAGGACTTTTCAAAATATAATCCTCGTCCTCCAGCCAAGAGAAAAAGCTGGACAGAATCCTGCGGATATTATCTATCGTCACACGACTGGACTGGTTCTTACTCTGATAATCGGTCAGATAGGAACGCAAATCCTCCGTCTGAATGTGGCGGATGCCTTTATCTATCGAGATCACCATCGTTTCAATGGTTGTGCGGTAGTATTTCAGCGTTTTTTCGGAGCATCCTTCAATCCGCTTTGCTGCAACAAAGGCATCTATCAGCTTCGGATTATCGTCCGTATCTTTCTTTTCTGTCTGCACTGTAATCTCACAGCCAAACAGTGCGTTTTCAAGCACTGTTTGCAACTGCTGCATTTGTGCGTTGTCGAGGTGTGGCAGCATTTGCTGCACCACTTCTGAAATAATTTGTTGTTTCATAGATCATTCTCCTTCAAATTTATTTTCCAGAGAACGACTCAACGGCAGTTCCGTTGGCTTTAGCTCCCGCCGTTGGTGGGAGTATTTAGGTTAAACAAGAATTTAGTGGCTTAAAGATCAATGTCCGAAACATCAAGCTCACCGGACATCAACTTTGGCAAAAGAGTATCACGTAAAAGGGCTAATGATATATTTTGCTTTTCATTAGCAAAAATTGTTTCATGCAAAGGCGTGCATATATTTATAAAAGACCTAATTTCCTGAGTTGATGGTTCATTGACAGGAATAGCATTTAATATTGCCTGTGTCATCAGTGGCTGACCTGTACCAATGTGTCGTGAAGGCAGTGAAGCATTCCTTAACAAATAATAAATAAACAATGGGGAATCTTCATTCTTACTTTTAGCCTGTATTGCATTATCACTTGTCCAACACTTTTCAGGACAAAGAAAAGTATTTCCGCAGTATGCTCCAACTCTGCCGATAATGACGCAATTCTCTGCATTTGATTGATTGGTATATGCTAAGACTCCATTACCACCATATACGGGGATATTCCCGATTGTTTCAGGCCGCTTCTTTCCATTTGAAAACTCGATTAAATTTTGGAAAGAAGAGGATGCCGAGGCTGAAAATATATCTGGAAACATTTTCAGAAAAATTGCCTGAGCTTGCTGCTCTAAATTCTTGTTTATCTTATCGTTGAGTGCGATTTTATCATCAAACGACTTCAGAAATGAGCCAAATTTTCTCTGTTCAACCAATGGCGGCACCTCAATTTGGAGATTTTTTACCACATCAGCCTGAACACGCTGTCGTCCAGATGAACCAACCATAGATTTTATTGCTGGTTCTCTTACTTCCGGACTGCAAACGAGATAATACAAGTAATCCTTATCAGCAATTCCTTCTTTTGCTCGGAACACGATATATTCCGTTGAGCCAAACCCGACCTCTCCATCATTTAAGATTGAGACCTGCGCTGTCTTTCCGTTTTCCAAACAAGGCGTAATTCTTGCCATAATTGTATCGCCATTGCGAAACTTCGTGCCACCTGAAAAACATTCTTCGGTATAATACGGAACATCTCTATAAAATGGTCTGAGTACATCCATAGATATTTTTTTGGCAACAGCACCCTTTTTTATAGTTTCTCTCGGATTGAAATCGGCAATATCAGAGAGCTTCTTTTTTGTCCATTCAGATCTCATACCCAATCGCCTCCAGTTTTTTACGAATTACAAATTCGTTTATTCTTTTTTGTCCTGTATTCATAAGCTAACTCTCACTTTCAGTTTCATCTTCATCCGTTCTATAGGCATCTTCAACCGAATAAGTAGCATCATCCAGCATCTTAACATTTATGCCTACGTTGATTGTGTCCTGTGTTTTTCCTCCATCTTTCAATTCATATATAAACTGCAATACTGCTTCAATATAATATTCAATTGCATTCTCGTCCGAATTCAAGGATTCAATATTATCAATACTAATCAAATGAGCTGTAGTTGAAGTAATCAACCGTCCTTTTTCAACAAGTCCAAAATTTCGATCGATTATCTGCACGAGAAAATCTCCAGAGTTTAACCAATCAATAATTTCCTGGTTTTCATCAAACTCTTCAATTGGTTGATAGGAATATTTGTCAATTTCCTTTGCCCACGCTTCTAACTGTACCTTAACTTCACTTTCATTTTTGCATATGAACAGTGATGAATCTGATACATTTTCTGCAAACTCATTTAGCAGAAATTCTCCAAAAGCATTGTCTTTGGAATAATATATAATTTTCGAGTTGCGATGCGTTAATGAAAATTCCAAAATACTTTCCCATAATAGCGCATCCTTAAATCCTTTATCAGACTTTTTGTCTTTTCCCTCAAAAGGAGGTAATTTACTAAATGCTCGATTTATTATACTTTCAAACCTATTATTAGAAGCAATCGGAAGCTCTATAACTTTATTCAATCCTACTGAAATCTCTTTCTTGTATTCCGTAAGCTTATTTTTTATGTATTCCGGATAGTTTATGTCCGGATTTTCTTGAATAGAATATTCAGGAAATCGCTTCTTTGATATCATACTTTTATAAGTTGAAAGCAATTCATCATGCTTTTCTATAATCTGCTTCTCCATTTCATTCCATACAACAGATGGAATTGCTACGGTTACCTGATTATATATGTCAAGTTGATTAATCATATCAATTACATTTTCAAATGTTGAATTAAAGCTAAACGTTGTGAAATCTGCTTTCTTTTCATATGCTTGAAACAGAGCATTCGTATCAAAAATCAAACAATACGTTATTTCATTGCTTGAGCTCATATCCGATCGCCCCCAGCTTCTTCCTGATCTCTCCCTCCAGCTCATGTGACTTTGCAAACATTTCCGCAAGTTCAGATGTTAACCGATCCATCTTTTCTTCAAATGGCTCATCGTCATCTTCTTGTTCTTCAATACCTACATATCTGCCCGGAGTAAGGATAAAGTCTTGCTTTTCAATTTCTTGCAAATCGGCAACGGCACAGAAGCCTTTAACATCTTCAAGTGTTCCATTAACAAAAGCTTCATAGGTATCTACAATCTTCTTGATATCACCATCTGTCAACTCTCGAAGCTTACGGCTCACCATCGTTCCCATCTTACGAGCGTCAATAAATAAAGTCTTTCCCGGTTGTTTCTTCTGTTTATTGATAAACCAGAGCGAAACAGGAATCTGCGTTGTATAGAATAGCTGAGTAGGCATTGCAACAATGCACTCAACTAAATCGGCATTGATAATGTTCTTACGAATATCACCCTCTCCACCTGACTGAGAAGAAAGTGAACCGTTCGCTAATACCATACCAATACGACCTGCTGGTGCAAGATGAAAAATCATGTGTTGAAGCCATGCAAAGTTGGCGTTTCCTGATGGTGGTGTTCCATATTTCCAGCGCTGATCTTCTTTTAATTTATCCAATCCCCAATCGGAAAGGTTAAACGGAGGATTAGCCATAATATAATCTGCTCGCAGTGTTGGATGACGATCATCTAGAAACGTATCTGCAGCATAGGCTCCGAGATCTGGTTCAATTCCACGAATAGCAAGGTTCATCTGTGCCATCTTCCACGTAGTAGGGTTTGAGTCCTGACCGTAGATAGAAATGTTACTGATGTTACCGCTGTGGTTCTCAACAAATTTTGCAGACTGAACAAACATACCGCCTGAGCCACAGCAAGGATCATATACTCTTCCCTTGAAAGGTTTCAATACTTCTACCAAGGTGCGTACTACGCAGGATGGTGTAAAGAATTCGCCGCCACGTTTGCCTTCTTGTTCAGCAAACATAGAAAGGCAATACTCGTAAGTGCGTCCCAGAATATCTTTCTCACTGCCGTGTTCGATCATCTGGATATTGGTAAATAAATCTACCACATCTCCCAATCTTCGTTTGTCCAATTCTGGACGTGCGAAATTCTTAGGAAGAATGTCTTTCAATCGTTTATTTTCTTTTTCAATTGCACGCATAGCCTCATCAATAACTGTACCAATCTCTGGCGTATGTGCTTTTTTTGCGATCTCATTCCAACGTGCACCAGCCGGTACAAAGAAGATACCTTCAGAAGTATATTCATCAATATCTTCCTCGAATCCGTCGCCTTCTTCAACAAGTTCCTGATATTTATCGTCAAATCTATCTGAGATATATTTCAAGAAAATCAACCCCAGGACAACGTTCTTATATTCTGATGCATCCATATTGCCACGAAGCACGCAGGCCGCATCCCATATTTGTTTTTCAAATCCAATATCGGCTGTATTTTTATCTGCCATTTTAGTTTTCCTCCTCTGATGATTCATCTGGAACAACTTCAACAATATCTGAGATATCACAATTCAAATACTCACATATTTTCAAAAGAACATCCGTTGTGATATTTGCACCCTTACCAAGTTTTGCTACAGACGCAGAACTAATTCCTGCCTTCTTAGCAAACTCTGTTTTCTTCATATCTAATTCTACAAGTTTTACCCATAACTTTTTGTATGATAGCTTCATTCTGTCTCCTTTGGGAGGTCTTTCCTCCAGCTTGGCATAAATCCGTAGACGTGGCCGTCTTTTTCGTCTTTATAATAAGTAGTTACTTTTGCGCCTGCTGCCTGCAAATCGATATCAGGCATAACATTCAAGTTATCAACTATAATTATTTGTCCGTTACCTTTATGATTAATAAAATACTGATACAATCCGTTTTTTAATGTTGCTCCTTGAGTGCCATCTTCATTTTCATCAAAGCCTAGAAGGGGCGTGTCAATCATCAATATACCCGGTTTGATAAAAACATCATCTGAATTGAAGTATTCATAAAGCATTAATGCGATGACCGAATTCAAAAAAGAACGATAACCTTTTCCTTGATCTTCCTCTTTTGACACTCCATCCATCAATATATCAAATGTCTTAAAATCCCAGCTTGCATAGCCTGCACGATAGTTGCATTCTTTAAGTATCTTGTTAAGCAATTCATTAAACCCAGTACCAACTAACTCTTCAAATTCCTTCTTAGCATGATACAATGGAGGATTCTTTTTCTTTTGTAATTCAGATACCTTCTTCTGACCGAGAACCTGTAATTGCTCATTTACAAAATCAATACCAGACTGTAGTTTTGTATAATCCCTATAACGCTGAAGATCCGTTCTATAGTCATTTATCTTCAATGTCTTTTCAGCAATAGCTTCCGAGATTTCGGCTCGGCGTTTTGTTAGCTCTGATATATTCTTATTGAGGACATTTTGTTCTTCTCGAACATTATTTTCTGTTGCAGCAATAACCGCTAACTCAGAAACGATTCTCTTTGTTTCTGCTTGGATAGCGGAATCATAACTTTCGTCATGATTATCAATTGGTCCACCACAAAATGGGCAGATATCATTTTTAGGAAGTCCTTTTACAGCCTTTTCACCTTTTGAAATAAAATCAAGACGTTGCAAATCTGCTTTATACTGGCTGGTCAAAGACTTATATCTATCAATCAGGACTTTGCAATTAGCATCTTCTTGCTGATATTCAGAGATTTGTCTTATAACCGTAGCATTATCTTCTACCAACTCTGACATTTCTTGTTGCAGTGTAGAAATACCTTCTGTTAATTCCTGCATCTGTTTATCAACATCCACATCAGCAAGTTTCTCTAATTGCATTATATAGTTCACTTTTTTATCTGACAAAGCGGAAACTTGTTCCTCTATATAAGCAACAACCGCTTTCTTTTTTTCATTTGCCACCTCAGGCTTAAGGATTTCTTCTACTCCTTCTTTATAATCGCCTGTCAACAAGAAATATAAAGATGATATCAATGCAGTTTCGTAATTAAAGTCCTTTATTATCAAAGAACCCGATTTATCAATCTCGTCCTCATCAGCAAAGAATACATTAGCAATATTGGTCCAAGAAATCCGTTCACGGGCATATCTAGCACTCTTAGGAACATTAATAGTTTCATTAAGGCCGATAATTCTTAACCACAAATCATTTAAATATAACGGTCCTTTTCCCTTATAATTTGTTTCATATATTCCATTCACCACATCTGGATGCTCACATATAACTTCAGCTTGATTGTCATTCAACCTACGCTTTATCATAATATCGCCATATCGTTTTGTATAAAACACTCCTTCAATATCAGAATATCCAGTTAATGGCGAGAATGGATTTTTATCCGAACTAAACAAGTAATAAATGCACTTTAATATCCAGGTCTTACCGGTATTTGACCTTCCCTGAATAATATTTAATCCATCATCAAATTCAATAACTCCGTCTATCTTTCCGGCTCCAGATACTCGGAGCTGTTTTATTCTAAAAGACTGCATCCTCATACCTCCTTCAATTCTGTAGCCAATTTACTTATGTACTTTAGAACTGCTTCGTCTGTATAATTTGCAAATTTTCTACAAACAATTCTTGCTCCAATTGCATAAGCCTTACTATATGATGATTGAATATTAGTAACGATTTCTCTACCTCTTTCATTAAGAGAATAAACTAATCCTTCGGCACTCTTACCTACAATTACATAATCATCTTTAACCGAGAGCTTTATTGCCTCGGTTATTTTTTCTCTTTTATTTGTAAATTCGGCAAACCCGAATTCATTATCTCCATGCAGATTCTTATCAAGTACTTTGCATTTCTTTCCATAAATGCAAATAAAGTCTAATGCAGTCAACCTATCTGAATTCACTGGCTTAGCAAGAACACTCATCAGAACCAAAATGCGGAGCATATTTTCAAAAGTAGTATTAAACACTTTATTCTTCATATGGATCTACCCACGATTTAATCGTCTCATCATTCACCAGTATATGAACTATTCCGAGCCTTTCTAAATTTCCAATTAGATTCTTGATAAGCATTAATTTTGATTTTGTGAGTTGAATATCAGAAATCTTTTTTAATACTTCCAACAATCTTCTATATCCATTGTCATACTCATCATAATATGTGGTTTTAATTCCTCCAAAGGCATCTTCTTTTAGTATATCGAATTGGTTCTCACCATCTTCATACACTTCGCTAATAGAACGTTGAATGCTCTCAGCACTCAAGTATGCTTTTCTCTGATCATAGAAGTTAATTTGATATTTTCGCGGAAGATTAGGAATATCGTCAACAGTAACTTCATCTCTAGATAACGCTTCAGCGTAAGCATCACATAGTGCAGATATATAACCGGATTCGAACTCGTATATTTGAGATTCGTCCAATTGAATAGGTAACTCAATTGTCTCACCATCAATAACCAGTTTTCCATCATCAAAGTAAATGCGATTCTCCGCAAGATTTTTAATGCTGGGTTTTGGTTCATGGATTGTAAGACAAATATCCACATCATGAATACCCTTCGATAACCCATGAAAAATTTGACTCATTATATCTTGCATTGCAGATCCGAGTTCCTCTATTGCAACCAAAATACCTTTTTTTGCTAAGAACGTTTGCAAATGGTCCTTATCTGCATCATAGAGATTATCGATTTCCTCTGCAAAATCAGACCCATCATATCTACTACAAATAAGCCCAGCTCTGTTCCTTGATATAAACTTTTTCCCTTCAAAAATTTGGTCTTGCATGTTTAAGGACATTCCATTAGCCAATGGATTGAACTTATCATCCAAGGCCATTTTTTCTTCCTCTTCAGTCATCGGGGCACGCAATGTGTCTCCAATAAGCTGCACGACGAAAATACCACCACGCTCAGATGGTGCCATATATATCTTCAATTCTTCAGCTATCTCATGAAAATACACTACGCCATACCTCCTTTGACCTTTTAGGTCAAACCACGGTCAATTGCGGTCAAACCTCAAAAATCGAAATTCCCTATAATGGATTCATACTTAACAACAAGGTGTACAGTTTTATAAAAGTATAACACAAAATTTTACGTTTTTCAATTTCCTACGAGCTATCGTTCATAAATAATTTACGAACGTAAATAAATTCTTTAGCATTCGCAGCGATGAAAGCACTAGTCCCAGATATGACATTAAACTGTCTGACTTGACCATCAACTCACCATCTTCGTGGCCACGTGGTGTGTTCGTAGTTGATGAGCAAGAGAACATTATCAATAGAGTGCCAGCTTACGAACGGCTGGTCACCGGAAAGAAGCGGAGTTATCCGCATGAGGTGACCATCTTATGAAAAACACTGGCAGCCATAACGGTTATCTCCGCTTCGGTTCAAATGCCGAAAGGAGAAAATCGAATGGCAATCAAAGTAAATCAGAGTAAACAATATCGTATCTACATTAAGGAATCTAAAAGCTGGGTGGATGTCAATAAAGAGTTCTACACGAACTACTATCGTGACATCAACGCCTACCGCAAACGTCAGCAGGAACATGGCCGCTGTGTCTGCCCTGCAAGCAAGCGCTATTTATGCGACATGGACTGTATGACCTGTCCGTATGCCAAGGCTGGCGATCAGCTTTCTCTCGACAATACTGTAAGTGACGGTGAAGGAAATGAAAAGAGCTGGCTTGATGATATGCCGGATGAGTCTGCAGCTATCGCTGAAGTATTAGAGGATGCAGAGCTTCTTAATGCCCTCTACGCAAAGCTGAACGAGCTGGACCCAGAAGGCCGTCTTATCTGTCAGCTTATTATGGAAGGAAAATCGGAACGTGACTGCGGCAAGGAAATGGGACTCTCACGTAATACCTTTGTATACCGCAGGGACAAGCTGTTCCAGAGACTCCGCTCCGAGCTTAAGGACTACATCTAAGAAAGGTCGTCCTCTGATATTTCAGGGGACGATTTTTCTTTTCAAAAACTTTTTTATAATTTTTCGGCCAAACAACCATCTCACCTCCATTGAGTAGTGTAAGGCGAAACAAAGCGACCTACAGAAAGCGAGGTGAACACAGTGAATCAGACCTTTCACAACAGAAGCGACATCTTTTATTTTTATTGTTTTATGGTCAATTCCTGAATGTTGATGAAACAAATCATCATACACCTTCAAAAAAGTATAGCCTTTAGCTTTTTCAACTTCATCAAAAGTAAACACCTCCTTTGCTAAAGCATCTCGGAATTCTGACCAAGTTTTTCTTATTGTCTTTTCACTTTTTTTAATTGCACTAAAATCCAATATTTGACCCATGAAAGTTTCTCCTTCCCTAACATCTATTCCACTGCCAAGTCTGCCTCATAGTATCGAGTGGCTTAAACTGCGGTCGGTTCTGACAACAATCCCAGTGCCACAACCTATGACATCTAATCCACAGCCTAAACCCTACCGCTATTCTCCGGCTACTCAATTTTTCTCCAGTCAGCCCCTAAAGTAGATATGTTTCCATATAAGAAAACCAGGCTTTCCGCAAGACTTCTCTGATGATACCAACCTCGCAAAAAGCCTGGAAATACGTCACTTTTCAGCCCTTATTTATCTTTTCTTGACAGCAAACATACCGTCTCAACGGTACTTTCGTTGTCCCAACAAAGTTCCTGTGTTTCCCTGTCTCCAAAATACACCGGAAAACGGAACTT
>OHII01000323.1_pt1 | contig 23080 bp, 23 predicted proteins | sample 1568341 | NCBI WGS metagenome assembly OHII01 (sample SAMEA3879548, study PRJEB24766) | human gut metagenome | biome: human-associated habitat; feature: feces | place: USA | collected 1985/1987
TTATTCACGCCCTTTTTCCAGCATCCTGATTTATTAGCACAGTTTATACTGCAAAATTTTTTCTTCTCTGCTATATTTTTTTGATAATAATATGTTTTTCCACATATAGGACATATGAAAGGATATGATTTTGCATTTCTTTTCATTGTTTCCGTGCCTTTTAACAACCCTTCTTTCATCTTTTTAGCTATTTCTTGATTTTCCCATTTTTTTTCGTTGTTTCTCCAATTTTTCTTTTTGTTTCTTCAGATTTTTTTCCACCTGAATTTCCACCAGAATCAAGATTATATCCAAGATTTTTATTTGTAGAATCATAGAATTTAATCCAAAATCTTTCCTTTTCATTTAGTTCTTCCAATGTTTGAGCTTCATCAATTTTCTCAAATATAAAATTATCATATCCATATTTATTTAATGCATTATGAAAATATACTGATTTACGGTTTTTACTTTTTGCTTCTCTGTAGTGTTGTTGCTTTCTATACTCCAAACTATTGATAGTTTGACCAATATAAATCTTATTGTTTATTAGGTTTGTTGATTTATATATAATCAGCGTAATCTCTCCTTTCTCTATGCCAACTATATATTTTCCAAAGTTCCGTACTCTTGGGTGAATTATTGCTCACAATTATCGCTCATCACCTATGCGTTACAATCCTCTTTGTTATAGTAGGATCTCGGTATTCCCATATCTGTTCTATAGACTTAGAGTTCACCGATTTTACGGAATGTTTTACTTGCGCCCAAGATCCCAAGCACAAGGGTTCACACCAGCATATCCAAACTTTTTATCTTCGCTTAACAGGTTATAATTTTCAATCCGATTCCAAAATAACATTCCTGGTTCAGCATAATCCCAATTCATTTCACACATCTTATGAAATAATTCATAAGCATTTACTTCTTTAGTAATTGTTTCACCCGTTTCCATTCTTGTAAAAGACAAAGTAAAAGGCTGTTTATTTTTTACTGCAACCATAAATTTATCTGTAATACGAATTGAAATATTAGCTTTTGTTACTTTATTCAAATCAGATTTTATACCAATAAATTCTTCAAGATCTGGATGATCACAAGACAAACTAAGCATCAATGCGCCTCTACGATTGTTTTGTCCAATTAATCCTGTAATCATAGAATATAAATCCATAAAACTTACAGAACCTGTTGTTGTTTTTGCAGCATTTCTTACTTCTGCACCTCTTGGGGCAAGATTACTGATATCAATACCACAACCACCACCATAAGAAAATGTACGAGCTAATTTCTTTGCACAATCGAAAATAGATTCCAAGTTATCTTCCGGTGGCGCAATAACGTAGCAATTTGAGAGCGAAATCTTTCTTCCTTCATTTTCAAGTCCTCTGTTTGCAAGAATCCTTCCACCAAATAAAAACTTTTTCTCTTTAATCAGTTCTCTAACTTTTTCATTTTTACCACTTACTCGGTCGAGCCATGCGTCAAAATTCTCATCGTTGTACCTATACTTTTTATTCCAGATATCAATTCCAAGCTGATTATCTTTTCCTAGCCATTCCTCTATTTTCATTCCTTTACATCATTCCTTTCCTTTTTATTCTCTTCCTTTAATTTATAGCGCCCATTAGCTACACATAGGCTAAGAAGAATTATTCCTGTTACTATTCCTAAAATAAATCCAATCAAAAACATCTTGTCACCTTTTACATTATGTTTCTAATATATACAAGTTTAAAGCAAAAATTAGTGTTCTAATTCATTTTTAATCCACTGACACACCATATAAACTGATTCATCAAATGGTCTATCATTTAGTAGATGATAAGAAAATCTTTGCTGTTTTTCAAAGGCCTCAAACTGTTCACTCTCTTTATCGTATCGTTCCTTAAATTTTTGTTTTGTTCCACCACGTTCAATGTATCTTTTTTCTGCCATCGTGTATGGGATTCTGAAATAAATAACCACAAAATCGAACCATGTCCTGCATGAATTAAATAAAGCATCTACTCCATTCGGATCAATAACGTAAATATCTGAATTATTGATCTCTTCAAATGTAGTAGCATACCTATATCCGTTGATAATTGTTTCTGCAGAAAATCCATATACACTACCAATCTCATCGAACTCTTCATCAGATACAAAATAATGATCTGATCTTCCAAATAGTTCTGATTCTCTAGGTGGTCTAGTTGTATAGCTTTTTACTACACGTAATCCCATTTTATTACTGACCGCTTCTGCAATTGATGATTTACCAGTCGCTGTACGTCCAACAAATAAAAATTTAATCGGTTTCTTTGGCATTTTGTACTCCTTCTGTGCTGTCTTGAATAAAAAGAATATGATTATTTTGTTTTGTGCAGGCTACCTTAAATAAGGTAGCAGTACTTTTATCATTTGATCGCAGATATCTTTTACATTGATTTTTCATAACACATGTATTATTCTCTTTCGTACAATAATAAATCGTATCAGACATTGTTATTCTCCACTTCTGCTAAATACTCTCGTGTGATGCCGGGATACCACTCTGTAATCTGTTCCATCAATGATTCAATCATATCCTGTAACTCTGGAGCTGCTGTTCCATGTGCTACACCATATTTCTTAGAACCACGCTCCATATAAATATGTGCAAATTCAGTAATATTTACTTTGAATGTAAAATTCATAGGCAAAGACAGCATATAAAGACCACGTTTAACATCTTTGTTATTTTTCATGCCTTTAAGAATATATCCGTTTTCAGCTTTTACATACTCTTTTCCGTCATATGTAATTTCTTCTGGCGTTTCAATATTTAAATAAGCTAATGCGATATCTGTTGGGATTATTTTAGATTGATAATATTCTGAAATTTCGTTAGATTTGTAATTTGCGAGTCTTGTACTTGATCTGATTATTCGATTATCCATTCGTTTTGCATGAGAGTCAAGATCGTCCGTAGCTCCTCTGTGGAGTCCTTCTACTACAACAGACATATCCAGGAATCTCAGCATTGTAATGTGTTTCTTGCCCCATTTTAGAAGTTTTCTTACTTCTTCACTGAACTCTGTATAATCAGGACTTGAATCATTTACGATTGGTTTACCGCTGTGTTCCGTGCATTTTTCTGTAAGCTTCTTTAAATGCTTTTCTAATTCAGGATTCCATGTTCGCTTACTTAAATACATGGTCCTGATTGCATCACGAATCGAATGCATCTCAGTTAAATATACTTTCATATTACCTCCGTGTTTTTATAACATATTTTTGTTATGAATGTATTATATATCCCTTCTTTATATTTGTCAAGTGTTTTCTAATAATGAATAGTTCTTTTTCAAAAAATGACACATGAATGTGTTACGAGCAAGATTTTCTTTCTTCTTCACAGATCTATTTATCGCATTGCTGTCACCTAAATGATAAAGATTCTTTTTCATACGAGTTAATCCAACATAAATCAAATTTGAGTTTAACATATAACTATGACTTGAAGGAGTCAGTAATACTACAGTATCTGCAGATCCGCCCTGGGATTTATGAATGGAAATTGCATATCCGAGCATTACGCTCTGCATATCACTTTTTTTATAAATTACTTCGATACCATCATAATCAATCACAGCAAACTGCAATGAAATGAGTTTAATTTTTCCTATCATTCCATTTGGAATAAAAGTTGTTTCTGCGTCATCTCCATAAGTAAATTGATTGTCAATATATACAATAGCTTTATAGTTATTTACCGTCTGAATTATAATGTCATCCTTGTAAAATGTTGTTTCTCCAATTTGCATACTTATTGACGATTTGCTGATATTTGGATTAGCAAGTTTCTGTAAATGCTTATTTAACACTATTGTGCCATACTCACCTTTGTTATACGCAGATAACACTAAAATATCTTCAGGTTTATGATTTTTAATCAATTTTCTGTATAGTGACACAGTATCATTCACAATCCTTTCATTTGCTGATTGTATAAATGAATAATCTTTTGCATTCCCAAATACAGTACATTTCTCTTTGATTCCATTTAAATATGGTTTCATATTTCGAACATCTGTAGCAACCTTCATTAGTCCGCCATCAGCATATCTAAATATCTTACTTAATGATATTGTTGGTATTATATTCGAATTCATAAAATCATGCAGAAGATTTCCAGGGCCAACACTAGGGAGCTGCGCTGAATCACCTATTATAATCAGTTTTGTCTTTTTAAAATCAAGTGCATCAATCACATGGGCAAATAAGAAAATATCAGTCATTGAAAACTCGTCAATAATTAATACATCACAATCAAGCTTACATTCTTTATTGTATCCCCAATCACTAGGAGGCCTATACCCTAATCCTCTGTGAATCGTTGAGGCCGGACACTGCGTATAATCACTTAATACCTTTGCCGCTCGTCCTGTGGGAGCAAATAGCCTAAATGTTTTATGATTATCATCGAGCATTTTAATAATCGCAGAAGATGTCATTGATTTCCCCGACCCGGCATTTCCATTGAGAATCATTATGTTATTCTCGCATATACATTTCAGTGCGCTAACCTGCTCATCAGACAAAGAACAGTCACCTGCATTCCTATACTTAGTATAGTCAATATTCCATACTCTTTTATATGTATTGGCATCTGCAATACGTTCTGCAATGTAATTCTCAGTATCATACGTTTTTCTTAATGCAATATCATATGTTTCCTTATTATAATAAAAATAATCGTTTTTTAAACATTCTACATAATGCTGAGAACAAGTAGGGACTAATTTTACAACCTGTTTTCTAAGATCACGCAGGTCCATTTTGGTATTTCCATTATTCTGATTTTCAATAAGGAAATATTCAATACATGCAGCACACCTCTGTTGGCTACTTTTTAAATCAAATGGAAACTTGATTTTATTTGTGCGCTCCAGCTCAAGTAAAATAGCATCTGCTTTAATAAAACCAACACCTGATATTCTTGTCAAACATTTATACGGATCTTCTCTCAATTTCCTCTTAAGCATTTCAATAGATGGATATTCGTCATATATTTTTTTTAACATAGATATAGTCAAAATACCACCAAATTCCACTACAAGATCATATAAAGCATAATTTTGAATAATCTTATCTTTTATTTTTAAGAATGTAGCTTCTTTTATACCTTTTAATTTATTCAAATCAATGTCATCAGTATTTCCTGTAATAACACGATCGATAATATCCGGATAATTTTTCCATAATTCGGAAGCTTGCTTAAATGTTAAAATTTCCTGAAGGAATACATAAACATCTTCTTCGCTTTTAGGCTGATCCATCCTGATATTAACAACCTTATATCCATATCCATATTTATTCAGCTCCTCCACAGCCGTAACTTCATACGACTGTGTTTCGCAAAGATGATGTAGATTTCCAAATATAGTTACATTTCCGTATTTTTCATTATGTTTAATCTCTGGATACTGTTTTTTATCAACATACGCTGAGTAAACTTTATAATCCGGAGAATCATATGTACATCTTTCAATCGTACAATTGAATTTTTTATTTTCTTGTTTCATTATTTTTTTATTACCTCATAATCATCTAATATATTTTCCAGTTCATCAGTTTCAGTCCATGTTCCATTTACACATTTCTTTTTATTTTTCTTGGTAAAACGATCAATTTTCAATATAGAATATTCTCCGAATGGATTATCTTGATAGATTTTAACACTGGTAACTCTTGCTTTTACGTCTTCTCCAGTTTTAATATTATGTAATACTAAATACGGTTTTCTAGCCTCTTTGTATGTCTTATATTCGGTTACAATATAAAATGTTTTGTTTACTTTTGGATTTTTAAATACGATATATTGTAGATATTCTTTTTCAAATTTGACTTGATCAACTACAGACATTGATTGATTTTCGATTCGTAAAGATAACTCAGTAATTAAACCAATATTATCTATCTCTTTATATATTTTTGCTGTTTCTTTTCCGGCGTACTTTTTCATAAGATATTCCGTCAGTCCGAGAGATTCCATTTTGTCTTTCTTAATCTGTTTACATGTAGCGAATTTATCATAAAGATTTGATAATTCAAATAAATATTTATTCTTTCCAAAATCAGAAAAGAAATCTAATCCAATTAGAATTTCCAGCTGCTTTGAATTGACAGATGTATGATCATGGATATCTCTTAACAACTCTATGAAATTCTTATATTTATTCTTTGATAATTCCATTAATTCTTCTGCAATTTGATTGTTGCAGTATTTAATACTACATATTCCTTGATATATTTCGTATGTTTCTTTATCACATGTATATTCAGCATTTGAATATCCAAATCTAATTTGCTTTATATTAATACCTTTGCTTGCTATATAGTCTTTTATTTTATATGATTTATCCGCATCCTCTGCATATACATTCAATGCTTCTGTTAATGTTTCCAGAGGATAATAATGCCTCAAATATCCACACGCAAACCCCAAAAAGCTATATGGGTCAGCATGGTTCTGAGAAAACAAATAAGCACTTGCATCAATTATAACTTGTAAGAAATTTACAATTAAATTCTCAGCTTCTTCTTTTTCTACATTATATTTTTCTTTCATTGTATTGATAAATCCTGGGATATGATGATCGCTGGTTTTTTCTCCTTTATCATCCAACAAATACCCTCCATTTTTAATCACAGGTATATCATTTTCTGTACCAGTCTTTTTTGAAAAATGTCTTCTGACGACATCTGCTTCACCCATTGTAAATCCACAAAATTGATGTAAAAACTGAATGATCTGTTCTTGATATACTAAATACCCAAGTGTAGGTGCTAGAAATTCATTTAATGCAGGATGACCATTATCTCTGTATATACCTTGTGATAACTCATTCCTATATGATTCTCCTGCAGGCCGAATAGCTCCATTTGCCATTGACATCAAATCTATATAAGAGAAATTTGGATTTTTTGATTTAATATTTTTGATTGTACTTTCTCTTAAAATATCTTTTAAATAATTTCCTGCAAAATCAGACTCAAACTGAAATATTAAAGTAGTATCATTGGCAATATCTTTCCATACTTCAATGTCATCAAAATCCATATTATCTGGCGTAAGAAAGTCTATCCCTACAGACTTACAGGTTTTATATATCAGGCCCACACAGTCAAGTCCTAAAACGTCTAGCTTTACATAATTCAGCGAATCTATCTCTTTCATATTAATTTGTGATATTGGTTTATCATCTGATGAAATATATAATGTGCCAAACTTTTTATCTATTTCATGTGGAGCAACAACCAATCCAGCTGCATGTCTACCTAAAGAGGTTATGGTTCCTACAACAATATCTACATATTCAAATAATTCCGGATATTGTTCTCTTACTTTATCTGGTATAAATTCTTTTTTCTTCTCATCCTCTTGCACCATATTAGATATTGCTTGAGTTTGTTCTGGTGTCATACCTAGAGCACGACCAACATCCTTGATAGCACCTCTAAGTTTGATAGTATTAAATGTAATGATATTACAGCAGTGTAATCCTTCTTTTTGGAAAAGATATTGTCTTACTTTCCATCTATCATCTTTATACCAATCCGTATCCACATCGGCCAAACTAATTCTTTCGGTATTCATAAACCTCTCAAAATTCAAATTGAACTTAATACTGTCTACTTCAGTTATACCTAATAAATAAGCTATCTCGCTTCCAGATACAGATCCTCTGGAATATCCAAATTCAACCCCTTGATTTCTTAATGCTGTTTTATAGTCCTCTTCCAGAAGAATAAAATCTATTGCTTGATTATGGATATATGTTTTTAATTCATATTGAATTCTATCTTTATATTCCTGATAGTTTTCGTATTTATTAACACCTCTACGTTTGATGCCGTCTATAATTTTAGATTTTAATGTGCCGAGTGAATCATCATATAGTTTCGGATATTTTTTTGAATAGTCCAATTTAAATGGTTCAATTTGTGCAGCCATTTTATTTGTATTGTCTATGGCTTCTAAGTATATAGATTCGCTTAAAACACCCTGTTTTTTATATGCATCTACTAAATCATCGTAAGTCTTAAATAATAAATCCCAGTTATCTTCTCCGGCAAATTTTACATCCTTTGATTTTTGCATAATTTGTCTGCCAAGATAGTGTTTATTATTTAAACAATGCGTATCTGTTCCTGCAATCAATGGAATACCATATTTTTTTGATATTTTTTCAAGATATATATTATATTGCTTTTGCTTATCATCATTATGATGTTGAATTTCCAAATAACATCTATGTTTGTTTTTAATGCAGAATTTTAACATTTTTTCCTGCATCGGCTTATTTTCACTTGCCAATATTCCACCCAGACATGCAGTAGTGATAATAATATTATCAGATGTATTTATTAATTCATCTATTGTAATTCTGGGATTATAATAAAAATGTCCATCTCTTAAAAAGGCTTTAGAAGATAGTTCATTTAACTCTTCTACTCCATCATAATTTTTAGCTATTAGAACACAATGATAATTGTCTCGTACCTGATATTTGCCATTTTCTAAACGCTCCTCTATTTCACTTTGTACTTCGGCCTCATCCATCCCTAGCATGGATTCATATACTTCATCTAGTATATCAGGATATTTATATAATTCCTCTGTAATATAAAATTCTTCCGCATGGATGTATTTCATACCTGCTGCTTCTATCTTGTTCTTTTTATGCACCCATTCCAATACCGATCCATGTTCACTAAAGCCCATCGCCATCATATTTAAATTTTTGGCGTAGTCAATATATTCAAAATATTTTGTAACACTGTCTATATTGGTTACGCCATTAGACAGATCAGAATGAAGATGATAAACTACATAATTTTTATCACTCATAATAACCCTTCTTACTTTTTATAAATCATTCAGCCAACTCAAATCATCTACGTCATACTCATCTTCTTTTTTCTGACCTAAAATATCACCATTTTTATTTGAATCAAGTTTTTCAAGATACGCTTTTAAAGGTTTATGTAAATTTGCAGAGTAACCACAAAGATTTGTAAGGTAATAGCTCTGTTTCTTTAAACTTTCTTCATCTTCCCACCAAAGCTTATCTGCTTCTTCAAACTTTCCGTTTTCTTTCAGATCCAAATACTTTTTCTCTTTTTCACGAATCAACTTCATAGTGCCAATAATAAAAGACTCCCAATGATTAATTAACTCTTCTGTAAGATCCACATATACATAACAATCATGGAATTCGTATTTGTTCTGAACCGCTTCCGGTAAAACAGTAATATCATTTGTTTGAGCCAGTTGATCAAGATATTCGAATACCTGCTCTTCTGAATAACCAGCATCTTTAAGCCACATTTTCGCATTAGCCTGCAGCTTCTCACCTAGTTCGCATCTCTCAATCTCACGAACCTTTTTTACTCCCTTCTTAGACTGCACAGTTACGCACTGATACTTTAAAAAGTTCCACGCGATTCTGATTTTTTCATATGGAATTCCCTGCTGATGTAATGCCATAGCATACATAACAAGCTGTCCACATTCATTTTTTGCCTTGTCTCCTTTATAAATAGAACTGGTTTTCCAGTCTAGGATAGTAATGTTCCCATCAGCATCTGTAACTTTTGCATCTATATAACCCTGATAATACTCTTCACCAATTTTTACAGTAATAAACTGTTCAATGTCGATTCTATCTTTAATACGCTCATGTGTAGAAAAGAAATTCTTTAAATCATAATAATATTTATTGGCAATACTTTTATTTCTATCTCCGTCTCCTCTTACGAATTTGAGTTCTGCAATATCAAACGCAGTTGTCCACCCATCTTCAAACTCTTCAACCATAGCGTCATATGGGATTTGTGCAGTATAATATTTCTCTAAGATATCATGACTGATCCCACCTGTTACTTTATAAATAGAATCGTCTCGATCCTCTTCTTTATGCAAAATATATTTCAAATAATATTCATACAAACTATTATGAATACAATTAACTCTGCTCCAAGAATTTAATCTATCTGTTCCAAGTGCCTCGCACATCTTTTTAATTTTTTCAGAATTTACTCTCAATACTTACTTTTTAATCTCCTTAAATATTCTTTATGACGTTTCGCATCATATACTTTTCTATATTTGAATAAAATTTTATAAACTGGATTCTTTGCATCTGCCGGAGAGTCTTTCGGACCAAGAATATTATGTTCATCATATATGTAACTTACTTTTCTTATTCCATAAAATTTCTCACACATACTCCATACTTCTTCTATGGGTACATCTTTGTCCATAGCTATTACTATTTCTTTTACTCCCGTGCCGAGTATGATTCGAACTTGCTCATCTGACATAGCATGGCCTTGTAGCGCCACTCCTGTAGGATCCATACGGCTATCCCTTTTTAATACTGATTTCTCAGCTTCAAACACAACAATATATCCTGCATTTTGTATATTTTTATAATTTTGCCAAAGACCATATAAATTGATTTCTTTCCTCATTCCTGGAGTAATAAAATATTTTGGAATGCCAAGTTCTTCACAAGTTTCAACTGAGCTTCTTGCGTTATATCCCATTAATGTTCCATCAAGCCAGTACCTAACAGGAAATATAGTTCTTTTCCACCTATATGAATAACCAAGCTCAAATTTTTTTATTGTGCTTTTTACGATCCCCTCTCTGAATAAATCAATATGTATATAAGGAACAAAATCTGATAAAATATCTTCGTCCATTGGCTTGAAATCATTTACAATGCATTTCCGTCTTTTAGAATACTTAGAAAATACAAACCACGAATCATCAAGTGGCTTCATATTCTTCTGAGGTGCTGCTAATGTAAATTTTATATTCAATAATTTATGCAGGAATTTTAATGCCCCCATAAAATCTATATCCATATTGTATTCAACCAAAGAAATCAGATCTTCCCCATCATCATAAGAAATATGTCTTGTGAAATTTCTATAGTTTAAATAGCTATTATTTCGAATATTAATAGCCGCAGGATTATTACAGTCTCCTCCAACCGCATTAGAGCAGCTATAATACTCTTTATTTTCGTGATAAATGATATTTTTACACCCAATAGATTCCAAAATTTCTTGAATTTTATCATTCTCATAAATATATTTTTTTATTTCCAATGCAGTCATTTTATAAGAAACCTACAATCTCAATGTATTTAAAAATCTTGTATGATGTTGCATATTCCAACATCCTGATGTACGTTCGTACTCAGATCATATTCGGATAGAATTTGATATTGATCAGTCATACCAAATCTATTTTTTGTAATAAATGTAATCATATAAAATTTATCTCGTTTCAATTTGAATGGGATTTTTGTATTCTTTTTAGAAGTCAATTTATATGCTGTGATTTCGTGAGATCCACCCTCATATTCATCATCAAAGGGCTGCCTCATCATTAGATTTACACTGAATACATCAAGAATGTTTTTTGCTTGGCCAATTTCGTTATTAGTAAGATATCTCATCTTTACAGATGCTTTTCCTAACTGATATGTAACAAATAATGCAACATTCTTTGCTGCCGGTTTTACGACATCATAAAGATCCACCATATCGCGCTCCATAGATTTCCACGTTTCTGTATTTCTGGAATCTGATGATTCTTTTAATGTATCCAATACAAACAAACGTACACCCATACTTGAATACTTCTTTATGATTTTTATTGCAGCTTTTACAGTATATTTTTCAAATGGAACAATAGTAATATTCCTTCTATCTTTTAATTCCTCCAAATGATTTGCTGCCTGTCTAAGAACGTTCATCGTTTTTTCATCAAAATGTCCATCTCTTAATGTATACTTATGGATATTGCCCTTATATACATTATTAGCAACCCACACTAAAAGCTCTTTCCTTACTTTTTTCTGGTCTTCCTCATTGATCATAATAACCATTTTTTCATTATTTGCTAACACAGATGGCATAAGATAATTAATAGCTGTTGTCGATTTTCCGACTCCTGAATTTGCTCCAAGTCCATAAATATTCCCATTAAAATTAATTCCACCAATCTCTCTGTTAAGGATATGAGCATCCGATAATGGCATTCCGACCTGGCTCCCGGCATTCAGTTCATCAATCAAATCATGGATTCCATCACATGCATTAAATGTCTTGATATTAGATTCTACATTTACAAACGTATGATTAAGCCAAGCTTCTAACTCATTGTAAATATCTTCGGCTTTTGCATCTACATATTCACTCAGGCGATCCTTTACTGGAAATCCTCTCTTTACAAGACGCATAACCGCATTCCATTTTTTTATTTCACTTACATATGAATCAAAATTCTCTATTTTAATATACGATGTAGCACTGCTTATTTTTTCAAAGCCACCATATTCCTCATATTTGGAATTTAACTTAGAATGTTTGGAAAGATACATATTAATAGTGATTTCATCAAGAGTGTTCTTTTGCTCTACGTTAATAAGATCATTTGCTATGGTAAAATAAACTCTCCATGCATTATTATTAATATCTTCTAGTTTTAAAGAAGTGTCTCTGATAAGATCTGGCTCTTTATATATGGATGATACTGCGTTTGCCTCTGCGATTAATTTATATTCATTGATTTTTTTTAATGTTTCAATACATTCCTTTTCAAATGGTGTGGCTGTCTTTTTGTCAGCGATTTTAATTGCTGAACTATTTTTTACTGGACGAGCCATTTACCAGATTTCCTCGAATTTGTCACTATTTGGAATATCTTCTGTCTGTCTTTTATATTCCACAGGATTTGTATTATTTTTTGGATGCTTATTTAAAGCAGCACTCTCACGTTTCTCTTGATTGATTTTAGCATTCTTCATACGTGTGTACACATCATTGATATTATTTCTGACAATAGCACATATATACCCCATTTTATTTGCTTCTGAATTGAATTTCTTACCTTTTAAGGCTCTTAATATTTTTTGCTTATTCACTTTGAATGTATTAAAAACAACTTCAACAGAATAATTACCATTATCCTCCATATTATTATTTGCCACAGCTTTTCCTTTTCTTAATCCTTGAAGCTTAAGACATGCCATAGTTTGAAGTTTTTGATCCTCGTTATATCCAAATAATTCTTTTTCAATCCATGCACACATTTTACGAAAATCAGCGTCTTTTCTGTCAAAATTTTCTTTGTCCTGCTGTTTCTTTTCCAAAACGTTACCTCCAATCTACTATACAAAACATCCCAGGACTATAAGCCCTGGGACTACACATAAATAATCTTAAGCAGTCAACGCAAGGATTTCTTTTGCAATTTCGATATCATCAATCTGTGCCGGATTCTTGTATCCATGCTTCTTGGCTACTTCCATAAGCGGTTTTAATGCTGCCGGAGTGCTCTTATTTGCAACACAAAACTCTTTGATTTTATCGTTAATTCCATCAAGCTCTTTCTTCTTTTTATTTGCTTCTTCTGCTGCTGCAATTTTCTTTTCACGCTCTTTCTCTGCTTCTGCCTGTTCTTTCTTTAATTCCTCTACCGACTTACTACCTTTAGACGCTTCTGCTTTGATCGCATCTGTTAAAGCATTAATCAACGCATCTGCGTTAAACTCAATTTCAGGAACGATATCTGCAAACCGAGATTTAGAATCAATCGAATATGAATCATCACGAAATGTAATTTTTCTGCTTTCTTTTGTAATTACACCCTTCATAATTTCTTTCTTATTACTATCTTTCTTTCCAGTCTTTTCCTGAACAATTTCTCTATCAATAGATGCTACTCCAAGAAAATGGAGTTTAGTTTTAATTGCATTGAAATCACGCATAGACATGTTTGTTGTAAGTGATGTGTAGCTCTGCCCCGTTGCCACATCTTCCTGAACTCTCTGTTTAACATGTCCAATAATGATAAAATGCACACCTACACGTTTCAAATCCCAAAGCTTATCAAGAACAATTTCTGTAGCTTTGTCCTCTCCGGCCATGTATCCACCAAAAGCAGCTTTAATTGATTTTACTGGTTTATCTGGATTCTCAGAATTATGCATTCTGATAACTTCCGGTTTTGCAATCTCAATAAGCTGATCATATGTATCAATTACAACCGTCTTCAAAAGTGGATATTCTGTAGTTTTATTTTCAATAACATCATCTACAAAATCCTCGAAACCGATTGAGTTTGTATCTTCATCATAATCCATAGACCATTCTGGACAATTTAAGTAATTAATTCCATTGATTCCATCAGCACCATCTTCTTTACCGCACTCTAGGAACATATATCCATCTTCTCCTGCTAATCTTTCACATACCTCTTTTATGATCGTTGTTTTTCCAACCCCAGATTCTCCGATTAAGCCAAGGTTATATTCGAGTGGATTAATTTTAATAACATTTTTCTTACCGTATCCCATTTATATATCTCCATATCTTCATTAAATTTTCTTTGTTCTATTTTCTATCTTTTATCTCTGGGCAGTCAGTCTTCATGACCGCTGCCCATATTATCAACCTCAATTACTCTTATCTACTCTCCAAGCTGATCAAGCCATGAATCATCATCCATATCGTTTGAATCTACCTCATTAAATGGAACCTCATCATCCTCGTCATTTTTCTCTTCCGGCTGAATCAGATAATCCAAAATAAGATCCTCTTCAGAATACTTATTTTCAAATTTCTGTATCTGAGAAACTTTAGAACCTTCTTCCCCAACCATTTTAATAACAGGTTTCTTAAGGATCATTCTACGAACTTTGCTTTTATTCTCTGTACAATCCGCAAGCGCTTCTTCTAGCTCCATAGCTCCACAATCAACAAGCTCTTTTACATCGTCTGCAAGATCTGCATATGTTGTAGTAATAAGCGCTCCACCTTCTACGAATACACCTTTATATGTAATCATTGTGTATCCTTTTTTTACCTTAAACAGAACATTGATTTTTTTCTTTGTTCTTTCTATATCCTCTGTGTCATATTCATATTCGAACTCCCTGCGAAGAGGAACATATTTTCCACCACGATTCTGGTCATCTGTTAAATCAATACCTCTATACTCTTTACACTTTTCAAGAATATATCCGATAATCGGAATTGTCTGTTTTTCCTTGTCAGGTTTTCCAACAGAATACTTGTCAATTAACATTGTCTGGGTAAACTGAGCTGTAGGCTGTGCTGTATCATTTTCAAGAACAATTTTATTAATCTTCTTTCTAAGCTGAACAACTCCCTGATATTCATGATATTCAAGCTGCCCATGAACTCTGATAAGCATATCTTCTGTAAGCATTTCTGCAATATGATTAATTGCATCGTAAGCATTTAAAAATCTGCTTTCAACAACATTTCCTTTTGTATCTTTTTCGAGTCCAATTTTGATAAAGCATAAATCTCCAACATCTTTTAAGATGTCTTCATCCATACGATCATCCCAGTCGATCTGGTATCTGTTTTCAAAATCATCTTTTCCATCTTCTTTTTTTCCATGAACATAACATACATTTTCACGTCCAGCGCCGTATCCACCATTCATTTCGCACTGAATTACGCCAAATTCCTCACCACAATCTACATTGAGACTCAAAGTGTTGTAAATCCAATCGCTTGACTTTGCCTGCTGGTCAATTTTGTATGTATACTCACTAATTACAGGATGTCCAATTAGCATAAAACTCTGGACCCATCCCTGTTTATCTAAAATCTTTTTCTCTTTTTTTGCCATTATTTTCTCCTATAATCATAAAATCTTTTGTCATTATTTAAATTCATATTTTCATCTATAAAATATTTGATAACATTGATTTTCTGACAGCATCCGCATCGGATAAGCTTTGTAGAATAACCAGACCCTTTATCATCTATCCATGTTTCATCTTCGGAATATTCCATAGTGTTATGACAACCAGAACACTTTAAAATATTACTTTTTCTTTCCTCTAACACTCAATTTAGATCCTCCTTTCGCTAAATTAGACCGGAGTTCCTAAAATAATATTACGTGCGTATTTCATTGCAGTTGCAGAACAGAACTTACCAAAATATTTACCAACCTCATTAACAATCTCAGGCTCCTCTTTTACGCAATCCGCATATACTCTCGATGGTAATTCTCTCGCAACTTTAGTCATATCTGACTCTGACCAATCTAATGGTAAAATGCCTTCATCTCGCATTTTATATAACTCTTTTTCTACTCTACGCATTGTTACAATACTTTCGGTTAGAGTCATTGCATTCTGTCTCTCTTGTAACTTTTGGGGATCTTCGATTTTTCGAATATGATTTGACTTTTTGATTTCTTGAAATTTTTCTCCGACGATTTTAACTACGAATGGTAGTCTCTCACTTTGATCATTTAATCTTGTTTGGTTTTTAACCACAATTCCTTCCTGTGTATCTCCATATGCTGAAGTACCCATAAAACTCATTGTGTGTTCCCAACTTATAAACGGTCCAACATAATAAGTATTTACATATATCAGATCATGTTCCTCAGCAAACTCTTTTACATACTCCTGTGGAAGATACTGCTCTTTTTCTACATCATAAATATCAAACACATACCATTTATTTGTAGACTCTTTATTGTAGATGATTGCATTTCTCGCTCCGGTCCATTCTCCAAAAATCACATACTGTGGAAATTCTTTATAGTCATCTACATTTAATGTCCGAATATAATTATAGAAACCGTTTAATGTATTATATTGATCCAACGTTTTCTTTCTTGAAAATGTAACCATTGTTCCAGTCTCTGCATCGTAACGTGTGGCAGCATTAGATCCATCAATTTTTTCTTGTACCACTATCATGTCTCCAGGTCTAAAGCCATCAACAAACTGATCTTTTAAACGTTGAATATCCATAAATTTCTTCTGTTGCATCACTCTACCGCCTTTCCGGCAGAGCGTTTGTCACACTGACAGCTTCGCACGGATACAAATCCGTGACTCACTATTTATTACCTCTGTGATTCATTACAAATTAAACATTAATCATTTACAATTTTCACTTTACATCCGAACTTCTCTTCTACTTCGTCCATAGTAACTTCTTTTAACTTTTCCTCGTAAACTAATTCATATCCAGACATTTCATCTTCATGAGTATAATCCAATAAAGCATTTAGAATATCATGAATACCTCTTGGTCTGTAAACTTTTATAATACGATTGTCTTTTTTATCATACTTGAAAGTCATATCATAGTTTATCATATCAAAAGATCTAAACTTATTAATTTCACAATCATCTTGATTTGCAAACCAAATGATTACATGTCCTTTATTCGCAGTATCCTTTAAAACAATACCTTTACTGCCTTTAGTGGAAACTACAACGTCTCCTGTTCTTAATAAATCCAAATAAAAATTTGTACTCATAAAATCTCCCATACATTTCTTTATTTTCTAAGCAATAATTAAGCGCTATATTATCACAATTTGACCAGAGTGGACTTGAACCACCGACCTAACAGAAAACTGTGTGCTCTCCCAAGACTGAGCTACTGGCCAACTTTATATAATCTTTTAAAATCCTCAAACGTGGTACGCCACGGCAACCAAGATTCTATCTGGTTTTAAAATTAATATTCAGGCAAAACCTTTCATCACGTTTACTTACTGACGAATTTAAACTCAGCTCACGCCACCTGAACGATCACCCTTACACAACTGATAGTGTTGCCGATGTATACATCTATACATCATCTGGGGTAATACATGCTAAATATATTATAAATCAGAATGGGATCGAACCATTCACGCCGCAGCTACGATAGGGTAATAATCTTATACGTCTATAAGATGGCAGCACGTTTAGTTTATTACCGTTGGCTTTTCTACGTCTTCCACTTCCGTCATGATTTATACTATATTTGTTCTCTTATAAACCGCTTGTTCCCTGTGGGACTCACTTTTTTGACTTCCAAGAACATTGTATATATACGGACTTACTACTCCTCACCGTATTTGTTTCTCTCTATACAATAAGTTTTTCGCAAGGCTTTCTAGTAGATTGCTCCACCTTCGCTCTACGGAATGAACTTGAAGAATGACTCTTCGTTAAATGTTTGAAACGGCTATTTGTGTTAATAGTTGCAGTATTTCTTGTACCTACACGGATGCTGTATCATCCTACCTTTGATCATTCCCTTTTTGTCCCTCATCCTCAGTACAGGAAATTAAATTGTCTATGGCTTCTTTCCATTTTTACATGTTATATTTTCCATCTTCCAGGATGGCTGCACTCACAAGTAGGTATACCTTTCAAGCTACTATAATCCTTGGCCTTCAGATTTTTCCGTAGCCTGAATGGAAACTATGGGATTCGAACCCATGACCGTCCGCTTATGAGGCGGATGCTCTAACCAACTGAGCTAAGTTTCCAGGTGCTCACCACGGCCTCTGCCGTCTCCGACAGAAATCATATGTAAATGATTGAGACTAGCCGTGGCTGCTGCAGATAATGGGACTTGAACCCATACGAGATAAACTCAAAAGATTTTGAATCTTCCGTGTCTGCCATTTCCACCATATCTGCATTTTGCGGTAGTTGCTTTAAAAGAGTGATATATATTAGTAGGAGGGAAAGAATATAAAGCATGATAGCAACATACCGCTTATGTAAAAGGCATTTATAACCAAACTTCCATGCCATTAAGTTTTTTATTATAATTTAGTATTTAAATTTGAGTTTAAAATATCTAAGTTGTTCATACCTAGAAAACAATAACTATACAACCTTATCATTTAGAAATAAATATTATTAACTTCAACTAATAACAATAAAACAATATCCATGTCTAGCCAGTCATCTTTTATCTTTTTCTTTAATACTTGCGCATTAAACATATTAAAAAAACTAAATTATAATATGGAACAAATAAATTAAAGGTCAATATCTACATCAAATATCTCTGATGAATTAATAATATTTAGTTCCTTTTGAATTTCCATAATTTCCTCACTAACATTCTTATATAAATCTTTTGCATACTGCAAATCATAATTAATATAGCGATATTCTATTTCTGTTTTATTAGGTCCTGCTGATCTAGTCTTTGGATATCTTCCAGCTAATGTTTTACAATCAAATAAATATCTGTTCAACATAGCCATTCTGATTAATGCTTCGCTAATAGATAATCCTGATTTTAATTTCATATTTGTATTAAATACGCTTCTTGCATTTTTAATTTTGATAAGCTTATTATCTATAACACTTATCTGTTCTACTGTCTTTTTAAGATCAAATTCCGGTCTTACACTTTCCGGATCTTCTGTGATAGCAGCAACAAAAGTTGATAATGATGAAATATCTTGCAATAACATATTTTTTTCTTCTTCTAAACTTTTTATGAGCTTATTAGCTCCATCTGATGTAATTGAAATCATGTTTGTACTCCTTTTTATTAATATTATCTAGTTAAATGCTGGTGAAGGGATTTGAACCCTCAATCTCTTATGAGCCTTGGATTTTAAGTCCAATTCGTATTCCAATTCCGACACACCAGCGTAACTGGGCTAGTTGGATTCGAACCAACGAATACATGAGTCAAAGTCATGTGCCTTTTCCGCTTGGCGATAGCCCATTATTTTGCGGTAGTTACTTCATCCTCAGTCGTACATATTTGATACATAGGAATGGAGGATATATATCTTTAGGATGTCAAACCCAACCCACCGCTTAATTGTTTGATTGTTCTATCGGTCGTAACCAATAGTTAGCTAAAAATATTCAATCACATTCGCTACTTGTGATCCGTTCTCTAATGAACTGCTGCTTATGTTACCATACAGATTCACCCTTTCCTCTGCCGCTTGACATTTCTCATCTACACTTATAAGCGTAATGTAAGGGTGGTCTCCTAAACTTAGGATTCGAACATTAAGTTTAATGTCATTTGTATCCAGATACAAACAAATACATACTACATTTGAAAATATATAAGTCTTTAAATTATTTTGGGATTTTAATTTGATATTTTAGATTTGGACTTTGACTTAATAAAGAAATTTGATTAAAATTCTGTTCTCTCTTTCAACTGTATTTAGTATAACACATTTCAATATTTGTGTCAATACTTTTCTAATATAGAATAGTTATTTTTTTAATCACATATATAAATGATATTTTTTACTGATCTTATGAGCAATATCATCTGGCAATGGTCTGAACCATATACCTACAATAGTCGTACCGTCTTCCTCTTCTGGTTCAAGCTCAGTCAGACATTTATCTCTGATAATTCCATAATCAATATCTTCATACAATCCTAATTCTGCAGCAATAGCTGTGGCTTTTAACAAATTACTTTTATTTCTAGCCTGACACACAGTTTTTGTGAATATACCATTGATATACTGATCATACTCCTCTTTCGGTGTGTATATTATAGTTTTATAATGTGTCGTGTGATTTGGAGAATTTTTTATACAAAATCCAATGGAATTAGGGTTAATTTCTACTGGAATCGCATTTTCCCTAATCTTTGACGTATAATACGCTTCTACACAATGCATCAGCATAGCCGATAATTTACCAGGTGATAAATGTAAATCTTTTCTAATAATAAACAACCTTCGATATCCCATAAAATACACTCCTCATTCATTTTTAATCCTCCAGCCACTTATTTTCCATATAATAAAATCCATATACGCATATTCCGATTAGAATTATCCATATAATCCAAAATGAGATATTATCTCCATTTGTAATATATATATCTAATACTTCCTCAATTGTACAATCTTTATAGAATATAGTATTATCTGATATTGTATTATCTAATAATTGAGTATATATTGTTCCAACATGTTTTGCAGGAATTCCATAATACGCAAATCGTACATCTGCACTCTCTTCTATGGTATTAATATATTCGCTGGAAGGAATATCAATCTTTTCATAATCAAAAGGAACATCACAAAATTTCACTTTTTTACTATGTTTAATCCAACTATCATAATAATCCCATGAATAATAAACTTCTGTTTCTGTATATGTGTGAGTTTTCCCTTTACTATCACGTTTTGTTTTTGTTACAGTTCTTGTATGTCTATTATAATGTTCCTCTACCTTTTCAACATATAAATATTCACCTCCGATTTCATCAAACGAAACCGGATCCGCTGCTACAAGATCCCCATATATAAAAGCATTACCTATATTTGTATCCATTCCATACTGAAACATTTCAGGATCTTCTATTTTTACCGCTTTCTGATATTCAGCATTTTTATCATTTTGATAATCTGTTATGTTGCCGGATATAAAAAATCCGACAACTAACATAACAGATATGATAGCAATACTAACTATGATCTCACGTTTTGTTATTTCCATACTTAATCTCCGAAGAGTTTCTGTGGCGCATCTACAGGAGCCTGATAATCCAATCTATTAAATTCTTTATTTTCATATCCGGTCCAATTCAAAAACATTCTTGTTGGAAACTTCTTTGTATATCTATTATACGCATTTACAGATTTGTTGTAATTTTCCCTATACTGTGCAATCATATTTTCAGTAATAGATAGCTCATTCATAAGCTGTTTATAATTATCATTACTTTTTAATTCCGGATAAGCATATGTAACTGCTGCCAACGCTGTATTCACATCTTCAACAGTGTTTCCTTTACTCATTCCATCTGCAAGTCCTGTCAATGTCTCAGATTCGTGTTTGTCGTACTGTTTTACACAGTCTGACAAATTATAAACCAAATCCACTCTGCGTTTCTCCTGTACTTTAATATCAGATTCAGCAGTATAAACTGATTCTTCCAAACTAATTGCCTTATTCTGAGAAGATTGTATTCCAAAAATACATCCAAAAACCACTACTAACACTGTTCCCATAATAATTAATGGTAATTTCCAGTTTTTCATACTCTTTTACTCCTTTTAATACCAATAATAAAACCTGCTACAAAAGATACAATAATGCATATTGCAAATACACCAACGTTCAATACAATCATATTTTATTTACCTTTCTTTGCTTTAAGATCTCTGAGTTTCTTTTCAATCTCATCGTCTTTCATTTTTTTATCAAGACGCTGCTGCTGTACAGATGTGGAGTTTTCATAAGCAATTTTAGTTCCGTCAGCTTCTTCTTTTTGCTTCTTAATTCCGTCACGTACCTTTTCAAGCATTTTATCTTCTTCCTTATTAGAAGAACCGACTGTTGCCTGCAGTGACTTCGTTACCTGTGCTGTCTCTAATGTAAGTACAGCATTATCTTTTTCGGCTTTTAAATCTTCCAGCTCAGTCTCTAATGTCTCAAGTGTTTCTTTCTGCAGGCTAGCATTTTCTTTTAACTCTTCTAATGCATTCTTTATAATTTCCATCTTTTCTTCAATATCCTGCTGCTTCTTAAGATATATTCTTGCTCCATCATCATCATTTTTATCAATGCATGACTGAATATCGAGTTTTACTCGCATTGCATCTTTCTTTAACGATCTAAGCTGATCATCAAAATTTGAAATTTTTCCAAGCATTTGAGAATATACTGTTCTCGCCTGAATAACATCATTATTTTTCTTTTCGATTGCCACATTGTAATACGCCTTTGCTCCTTCAGGTGTAGAAGCATCTTTTGCAATAATTTCATCAGCCGTGCCAGACGCTCTAAGTCTGACACGTTTACCTGATTTAGTTCCAAAAAGTAATACTAATCCCACACAGAGGACAATAATCGCTAATACTGCTACTGCTGATGTGTTCATATCAATCCCTTCCCTCATCAATATCTAATCCAAAGTTCTTAAACAGTTCTGTCATACCTCCAACGTACCCAGAACCAAGAGCCTGGAACTTAAATCCGTTTCCATATTTATATAGTCTTCCCATCTCGACTGCATTCAGATCCTCAAACTTTTCATTCTCAGAAAGATCATATTCATATTTATCTCCGCTCGGATTGTCATAATCACAAATAGTCATGATTGCATTATTGACCATTCCAAAATTCTGAAGTCTCTGCACTGCTCTGAAAATTGTAAGACATACAGAAAATTCTGTTCTGTCCGCCGGGAACTGATCTGCATGGACAATGAAATACTCATCATAATGTTTTCCATCAAATACAATGCCAGAAGAATC
>OHII01000334.1_pt1 | contig 22310 bp, 17 predicted proteins | sample 1568341 | NCBI WGS metagenome assembly OHII01 (sample SAMEA3879548, study PRJEB24766) | human gut metagenome | biome: human-associated habitat; feature: feces | place: USA | collected 1985/1987
TTTGTAACTATTAACCAGTAGTCGTTCTTGACTACACCATTATTATACTAGGAGGAAACCGATGGCTGATATAAAAACAAGAGATACAAGCAAAGGTACAATCAAGACCATAAATAAGGCAGCAGTTGCCACGGAGCGAATGAAGAAAGCTTATGTGATGACGAAAGATAAGGCAGAACATTCCACGAATGCTTCGGAACATTCCGCAGAGGAATATGCTTCCGATAAAATCGAAGCGGCAACGGATAGGACTGTTCACGAAACTGCATACCGTGCGGATAAAGTCGGCAGATGGGGTGTGCGTGAAACAAGGCAGAATTATCAGAAAGCCAAAACGGGGATTGAGAATTTTAAGACCAAGCGTGCAGAGAAGCAGCTTCAAAAACAATCGGTCAATCCTGTCGGAAAACAGAGTATCCGAACTCTGGAACATACGGAGAAAACAATTAAGCAGTCTGCAAGGTCGGCAGGAAATACGACAGTCAAGACCGTATCGAAAGGTGCAACCAATACTGTTCAAAGGTCGGTCAAGACCGCAGAACAAACGGCAAAGACTTCTATTAAGACCACAAAAGAAGCTGCCATTATAGCACAGAAAACAGCAAAAACAACAGCCAAAGCAACACAGAAAGCGGCTCAGACGGCAAAGAAAGCGGCGAAAGCCACAGCAGATACCGTTAAAGCCACAGCGAAAGCTACTGTTGCGACAGTCAAAGCGATTATTGCAGGGACAAAAGCACTTGTAGCAGCAATCGCCGCAGGCGGTTGGATAGCGGTTCTGATTATTATGATTGTCGTGCTGTTTGGTGCTGCCGTAGCAATGTTTGGAGGAGGAAGTGACAGTAATTCCTATACTCCGGTAAGTGCAGAGGTAGAAGCCTATGAACCCATCATACAGAAGTATGCCAAAGAGTACGGCATTCCTGAGTATGTAGAACTTATCAAGGCGGTTATGATGCAGGAAAGCGGTGGCAGAGGACTTGACCCTATGCAGGCAGCAGAGGGAAGTTTCAATACAAGGTATCCGCACGAACCTAATGGAATTAAAGACCCTGAATATTCTATCCAGTGCGGAGTTCAGGAATTGAAAGCGGCTCTTACTTCGGCAGAAGTGGAAAGTCCGATAGATATGGAGCATATCAAACTTGCCTTGCAAGGCTACAACTTCGGTAATGGGTATATTTCTTGGGCAAAAACAAATTACGGTGGATATTCCTATGCCAATGCAGTAGAGTTTTCCACTCAGCAGGCACAAAGGCTTGGTTGGGATAGTTATGGAGATACCCAATATCCGGCTCACGTTCTGAGGTACTATCCGTATGGGCGAGCCTTTACTGCCGGAGGTAATCAGGCGATTGTTGAGGTTGCCTTGACGCAGGTAGGCAATCAGGGCGGACAACCTTACTGGAGTTGGTATGGTTTTGATAGCCGAGTGGAATGGTGTGCCTGCTTCGTATCTTGGTGTGCTGACCAGTGCGGGTATATTGAAAGCGGACTTGTTCCGAAATTTGCAGGTTGTGTGGACGGTGCAAACTGGTTTAAGTCAAATGGAAAATGGCAAAACCGCACTTATGAACCAAAGGCAGGAGATATTATCTTCTTTGATTGGGAAGGCGATGGTACAACAGACCACGTTGGCATCGTAGAGAAGTGTGAGAATGGCACAGTTTATACCGTAGAGGGTAACTCAGGCGACGCCTGCAAGCAAAGACAGTACACAGTCGGAAGCAGCAATATCTATGGATACGGTATTCCGGCATATTAAAAATTCCAGACTGTGTCTGGAAAATCGAAAAGATGGCTGCTCAGTTGAGTAGCCATCGGGTACATTATGAGAAATCAGTTATTTCTCTGTTATTCAGGAAAATATGGTGTGTGTGATAAGTGAAGCTGAAAAGCATATCGGCATTTTCTTTACTGCCGTCTAAAAAGGAAATATCATCGGCAAGGATAAAAAGAATTGATAATAATTTCTTGATATATCCAGTGTAGCAGGCATAATCTACATAGATGTTGGCGATATATCCCTCGGAAAATTCTATCAGGTCAGCGTCAATTTCAAAGCTGTTGGATAGTTCGTAAACTGTTTTGATAAACTTATCTTTGTCAGCAATTCGCTCTTTACTTGGAATACTTCTGCGATTTTTTTGTATGAATTTCAAAAAATCATCAGCTTCCGTAAAGTCAGGAGTGATTGAGCTGCCAGTTTCCAAATCTGTTTTGTAATCCTCAAATTTCTCTTTTTCAAACCGATTACTGAATATTATCTTTTGTTCGTCCATTCCTTTTTACCCCTAAGTTTCTTTTTTGGAGATTGCTTAACGTGGCTCTTGGGTTGTGATTTGTCTTTCGCCATTAACAATCGTGAATTACTGCTTTTATAGTATAACATAAATATAGTTGGAAATCATTACTGATAGTTGGTTTGACTTCCTTTTGGTGCGTGTGATTTGAAATTTACTTAACCTATACTATTAGTTATGGAAACACACTAAAGGAGGTGATGTGATGAAGCTCGATACAATTGGCAAGAATATAAGAAAGTTCCGACTTGCGAAGAAATTACGCCAAGAAGATTTGGCTGAGAAAACAGACTTGACAACAAATTATATTGGTATGGTTGAGCGTGGAGAGAAAATTCCGTCACTCGAAACTTTCATAAAGATACTAAATGCTTTAGGTGTATCATCGGATATGGTTCTTACAGATGTCTTGGAAACGGGATACACAGTCAAGAACTCTATGCTGAATGAGAAACTTGAAAAACTTGCTCCTGAAGATAGATACAGAATTTATGAAGTCATAGATACACTTGTGAAGCAGTCAAAGCAAATACTTCCATAAAACACAGAAGTTCGTCCTAATCGACGAGCTTTCTTTTTTTCAGTAAAAAAAATTTCAGCTATCGACAAATTTTTCGGGACTTCGACAGAGAAAATATGTTATAACAACAACTGTCAGTGATAGACACATACTAATAGACATAGGAGGAAGTAGAAGTGAACGACATTTTCAGACAAATAGCGAAAGAAAATGGAACAACCGAAAAAGCAGTAAAAGAGGAAATGCAGTTTGCCATTCGGGAAGCAATGAAAAGTGCTGAACCGGAAGCAATAGCTTTTTGGAAAGCGGTTGCACCGGACGGAAAAGAGCCGCCGATAGAAAAGGTCATAGCAATGATTGCATTGAAAGTTAATAATAGAATGTATAATTGAGGTGCTTCGGCATCTCTTTTTATTATTCTTTAAAAGAGTTGTATTAGGTGTTTGTAAAAAGTGACACCTTATTGTCTGAAAGGTTACATTTCTGTCTGAAATCTTGAAATGCCTGAAAATTTAATATATAATGTTAAATGACTAACTGTAACGAAGAAGAATTATAAGATGAAGAGGTGTTACTGATGAAGATATGCTATAACAAACTTCAAAAACTTATGATTGACAATCAAATGAAAAGACAGGATTTAATGCGTGCAGCCGAAATCACATCATACGCTGCAACGAAGATAAATAAGAATGAGCCGGTATCTCTAGAAGTACTGATGAGGATATGTCAGGTGTTTCACTGCGACATCGGAGATATATGCGAAGTTATTTTAGACGAAGATTAAAATACGGAGGTAATTATAGATGGCAAGGGTTGCTAAACCAAAGAAAGAAATATCAATGGAGGAAGCACTTTGGAAAAGTGCCGATAAACTGAGAGGTTCTGTTGAACCTGCGGAGTATAAGCACGTTGTTCTGAGTTTATTCTTCCTTAAATTTGCCAGTGACAAGTTTGAGGAATGCCGTAATAAGATTATTGCTACGCACGGCGAAAAGTATGCGGATATGAAGCCGTTTTATACTCAGGAAAATGTATTCTATCTTCCTGAAGAAAGCCGTTGGAAGTATGTTATTGAAAATGCAAAGCAGGACGATATTGCCCTGAAGATAGATACGGCACTTTATACGATTGAAAAGAATAACCCGGCACTGAAAGGTGCTTTGCCAGATAACTATTACTCCCGTTTACATATTGATACGGCAAAGTTGGCTTCTTTGCTTGATGAAATCAATCGTATCAACACTGATGATAAAGAGAACGACATTATAGGTCGTGTATATGAGTATTTCCTTAGTAAGTTCGCTCTTGCAGAAGGAAAAGGTAAAGGAGAGTTCTACACACCAAAATGCATTGTAAACCTGATTGCCGAAATGCTTGAACCTTACGATGGAATACTTTATGACCCCTGTTGCGGTTCGGGCGGTATGTTTGTGCAGTCCATCAAGTTCGTAGAAGCACATAGCGGTAATAAAAAGAAAGTGTCTATTTACGGTCAGGAATACACAAATACCACTTTCAAACTGGCAAAAATGAACTTAGCAATCCGTGGTATTTCTGCAAATCTTGGAGAGATGGCAGCCAATACATTTACCAATGACCAACACAAAGACCTTAAAGCAGATTTCATTATGGCAAACCCGCCTTTCAATCAGAAACAGTGGAGAGCCGAAAATGAGCTTGTAGATGACCCTCGTTGGAACGGCTATGAAGTCCCGCCGACAAGCAATGCAAACTATGGTTGGATACTGAATATTGTTTCCAAACTTTCACAAAACGGTGTGGCAGGTTTCCTGCTTGCCAATGGAGCATTATCCGATGACGGTACAGAGCTGAAAATCAGACAGCAGCTTATAGAAAATCATTTGGTAGAAGCGATTATTATTCTTCCAAGAAACCTTTTCTATACCACTGACATCAGCGTTACCCTTTGGGTACTCAATAAGAATAAAAAGGCTCGTGTTGTGGAACAGAACGGAAAGCTCAAACGCTATCGTAACCGAGAAGATGAAATACTCTTTATGGATTTACGACAGATGGGCAGTCCGTATGAGAAAAAGTACATTGAACTGACCGAGGAGGACAGAGCAAAGGTTATTTCTGTTTACCATAACTGGCAGCAGGAAGGCTATGAGGAAACTTATGAGAATGTGCCAGAGTTTTGCTATTCTGCTTCTTTTGAAGAAGTAAAGGAAAAAGGATTTACTCTTGTACCGAGCAGATATATTGAGTTTGTCAATCGTGATGAGAACATCGACTTTGATACAAAAATGAAGTCGTTGCAGGGAGAACTCAAGGAACTTCTTGTTCAAGAGGAAAAATCCAAATCAGATTTGCTTGCTGTATTTAAGGAGTTGGGATATGAAATCGAATTATAAACAGTTGGGGCAATTTATCCGTCAGGTTGATGTTAGAAATTCTGAGGGAAAAGAAGAAAATTTACTTGGTGTTTCTGTTCAAAAGAAATTTATTCCATCTATTGCAAATACAGTTGGAACGGATTTTAAGAAATATAAAGTTGTAAAAAAAGGGCAGTTTACATATATTCCAGATACATCAAGGCGAGGAGATAAAATAGGGATTGCTCTGTTGGAAGATTATGAGGAAGGACTTGTAAGTAATGTTTATACAGTCTTTGAGATAATTGATGAGAAACAACTTATTCCGGAGTATTTAATGCTTTGGTTTAGCAGACCGGAATTTGATAGATATGCTCGTTTTAAGTCACACGGAAGTGTACGAGAAGTTATGGATTGGGACGAAATGTGTAAGGTAGAGTTGCCAGTTCCGCCCTATGAAAAGCAAAAAGAGATTGTAGACGGATATAAGGCAATTACAGAAAGAATTGCTCTGAAACAGAAGATAAATGATAATTTAGCAGCTTGATAACTGAGCCAAAGCTGTGGCTTGCAGTTCTTCAAGTATAGCAATTTCCTTTGTATTTAAGGTCATTTGCTCAACTATTGCAGCAAGTTTCATTTTTTCAATAAACTCAGACGGAGGAACAACAATTTTTATGTTATCAATGAAGTTCTTACTGAGGTTATCTTGCGCTCCACCATTAGAAAGTCTGCTGATTGCCGTTTGGCTCTGAATTAGTGAGAAATACAAGTATGCTGCATTAGCTTTTGAATTGCAAATCATACCACAGATTGCTTGATTGGTCGTTGCTTCAATAGCGAGATAACCTATTTCGCCGGCGGTAACGCCATACATAGCCATTAAAACAGTATCCTTTGGAAGCAGTTTTGTGGAACTTTCATTCAAGCCTAACGGAGTGATGTATTCTTCCGTTTGCAGCGTAATATTATTATGAACTTCGCCGGATTTAACCCAAGAAATTGTTCCGTTCTCCCAATATTCATTGTTGGTGCGAGACGGAGTAGAGCCAGATTTTGTTTCTCTGCAAAATTCAGATACGGTTTGAATTTCAAAACCATCGGGCAAAGTCAGTCTATCCATTTCTGCCTCGGTCAGATTTATCAATGCACCTCTGCCGACATTCTTTTGGATAGAAGCTGTACCAACCGCTACTAAATTATCATTTACAATAAAACTCCCATCAGTGGCGGGAGTTAAAACAAGGGACTGCCACTGGTAGTCGTTCTCTTAAAAAACAAAAGGAGAATTGACTATGAAACAGAACCTAATCACAGATGTTATTCAAGGTATGTTACCTTATTTGAATAACGCACAGACAGAAAGATTGCAAGAAGTGTTACAACATACACTTTTTGATTATGAGGTAACAAAGACAGAAAAGGATAGGGAACTTTCAGAGCAAAATTTAGTAGAGTCTTTCTTATCAGCAAAGCGTATTGAAGGCTGTTCTGAAAAAACCTTGAAATACTATAAAGCAACGATACAGTCAATGCTTGATGGTATTGGAAAAGGTATTAAATACATTGTAACTGATGATATTCGTTGCTATTTGACTGAGTATCAGGCTAAGAAAAAATCCAGTAAAGTTACGATAGATAATATAAGACGAATACTTTCCAGCTTTTTCTCTTGGCTTGAGGACGAGGATTATATTTTGAAAAGTCCGGTCAGGCGAATACACAAAGTCAAAACCGGTTCGAATATTAAAGAGACTTACTCTGATGAAGCATTGGAACTTATGAGAGATAACTGCACAGAACTCAGGGACTTGGCAATGATTGATATGCTTGCTTCAACGGGTATGCGTGTCGGAGAAATGGTATTACTAAATCGTGAGGATATAGACTTTAATGAAAGAGAATGTGTTGTTTTCGGCAAAGGCGATAAGGAGCGAATAGTATATTTTGATGCAAGAACAAAAATACATTTGCAGAATTACCTGAACAGTCGCAAGGACGATAACCCAGCACTTTTTGTATCATTACAATCTCCGTATAATCGAATGAATATCGGAGGTATTGAAGTGAGGTTACGACAGCTTGGAAAACGATTGGGAATAAATAAGGTACACCCTCATAAATTTAGGCGAACGCTTGCGACAATGGCAATAGACAAAGGAATGCCGATAGAACAGCTTCAGCAGCTCTTGGGGCATAGAAGAATAGATACGACATTGCAATATGCAATGGTTAAGCAGAGCAATGTGAAAATCGCTCATAGAAAATACATTGGTTAAGGTGGTAGGAATGGAAAAAGAATATAAGATATTAGGCAATTACATTCGACTTGTGGACGAGCGTAATAAGAATTTAGCCGTAACAAAGTTGCTTGGCGTAAGTATAAGTAAAAAATTTATTCCTTCAATCGCAAATATTGTAGGAACTGATTTATCGAATTATAAGATAGTTAGAACGGGACAGTTTGCATACGGACCCGTTACTTCACGAAATGGAGAGAAAATCTCTATTGCTTATTTAGATGAAGAAGATTGTATCATATCAAGCTCTTATACAGTTTTTGAAGTTGAAAATAAAGAGGAATTAGACCCTGAATATCTTATGCTTTGGTTCAGCCGACCAGAATTTGACCGCTATGCAAGATATAAGTCACACGGAAGCGTGAGAGAGATTTTCGATTGGAATGAGCTTTGTATGGTGGAACTTCCAGTACCGGATATTGAAAAGCAGAGGAAAATCGTTAAAGCTTATAAGACAATAACCGATAGAATAGATTTGAAGCAGAAGATAAATGATAATTTAGAAGCAACATTAAATGCGGTATACAAGGAATTTTTTACCGTAGCATCTCCTGATGAATTACCTTATGGATGGAAAATAGCACCATTTTCAGAAATTGCCAGTATAACAATGGGGCAATCTCCGGAGGGAGATGATTGCAATACTTCTGGCTTTGGAAAAGCTTTACTAAATGGACCAACTGAGTTTGGCTTCTATTCGCCATCGCCTGTTCAATGGACGACAACTGTTAAAAAGCATTGCGTTGAAGGGGATTTGTTATTCTGCGTTCGTGGTTCAACAACCGGTCGAATGAATTGGGCTAATCAATCATATGCTATTGGTCGTGGATTAGCAGCAATTCATCACAAAACCACCCCTAATTTGAATTGGTTTATCAAGGCAATGATTGATAACAACCTGCAGGAAATTCTTGCAGCAGCAACAGGTTCAACATTTCCAAATGTCGGAAAAGACTTATTAAATGGGTTCAAAGTTATTATACCTGATGATACTACACTACAGAAATTTGGCTCAAAGGGTTACGCTATATCTCGCTTAATAACAGCTAATGCAAAAGAAATAGATACACTTTTAGTTTTTCAAAAGACTTTGTTATCCAAATTGACCATTTAAGCTGCTAAATTATCATTTAACTGAAAGGAGATGGAACGGTTGTGGATACATATAAATTCTACTATGACGAGTCAGAACACAGTAGAAAAATTAACTATAATACCGTAACTGCTCCAAATTATTACGATAATTTTGTTACGGTTGTAGTTGGTTGGGCGAAAGAAAAGGAAAAAGAAGTTTTCAAGAAATATGAGGACTTTGAAAATAAATATGCTGACCGTAAAGACAGAAACAAAGAATTAAAAAGCACAACTTTGAAGCAAAAGAAGTTTGAATGTGGATTTGCTTCACTCGATAAAGCCAACACACAGTTTATAATGGACTTTTTATCTATTTTTGATGAAAGTACCAAGTTGTATTTTTCTGTTGCAAGTAAGATAGAATATTTAGTCTTGCAACTTTTTATAGGTTATCAGAATAATTTCATTATAGATGCAGATGCAGTTAAGTATTCTATTACAAAGGCTCTTGTTGTGTATCGTCCGGAGAATGTTATCCAAAGTATTTATGATAATAATTCAAAAGAATTTGTAGAGGAATTGAAAAGATTTTTTAGAGAACGAATTGAATGTAATCGTTCAAATATGAGTCTGAAAGAGCAGGAGAATGAAGCCTTTGAAAATATACTGTATATTTTGGACGATATTTCAGCTATTCCGGAACTCCAATGGGATTATCATATGCCGTTTAGTGGTTTTGTGAAATACTTGCAGGAAGAACAGATTAAGAATTATGTCTTAGTTTTAGATAAAGAGGGAGAGCAGAACGAAGCCAGTAGAACAATGCAGGCTGCGTGTGAAATGGGGCTGTCTAATGTAACAGAGGGCAATTCAAAAGAGAGTTGTGGCTTGCGTATGGCGGATATGATGGCGGGTATCATTTCAAAGCTGTTAAAAGCTTTGTGCGATGAATTGCACTATCATTCCATTGCGGAGGGAACAGAGAAGAAACTGTTAAGCACAAAATGGTTTCAGCTTAATGAAGCTCAACTGAACCTATATAAAAAGTTGTATAAGATAATTTGCGAATGGGATAATGTTTGGTATAAGTCGTATGCAGGAATTTATTCTGATGATTTGGTATGTTTTATAGGACTACTTGGCTATATGGCTCATTTTGAAAATGCAGAACAGCTTGTCAATGAAAAACTTGAAATGCAGGGCGAATATTTTAATAGTTATGTTTGTCGGCAGTTATCTGATTATTTTAACCGCAGGCGAAGTAAATTGCCGATAGATATTATTGATAAAAATGATGAGGAGTATTTTCTAAACCGCCGTGGAGCGAAAGTTTATTTTGATATTACGAAGCAACCTATTCTTCAAATTGCCGAAGGCAGTCAAACGGAAATGGTTTTATCTGTTGGAATGGATAAATCGGGTAGTCCGTTGATTACGCTTTCAAATGAGGGTAATCCGATTTGTTATCGCTTGCCAGAAGAATTGAGCGATTGGGCATTGATGGCTATTGGAATGGCGAATGTAGGAGAAAATTTATTCCCGTCACAAGTTGTATTTACTAAAGAGAAGAACAGATATTTTGCTGATATTTTATAAAACACAGAGCGTATAAAAGGAGTGAACGCAATGGCAAATTTTAATGAACACGCATTGGAAATGTCAATAATGGAGTTGTTCAAAGACGAGGGGTATACCTATGTCAGTGGCGACCAGATACACAGAGAAAGGACAGAGGTTCTGCTTACGGACGACCTGAAGCAATACCTCTATAATCGCTATGCGAAAGACGGTATCACACCGAGCGAGGTGGATAGTGTCATTCTAATGCTGCGTAATATTTCTGGTACGATTTATGAAGCAAACAAAGCTGTATTTAAGTTGCTCTGCGATGGCTTTATTCTTAACCGTGAGGACAGAACGCAGAAAGACCTCTATATTGAACTTATTGATTTCGACACTCCCGAAAACAATATTTTCAAGGTGGTTAATCAGTTTGAAATTGAAGGCGTAAATAATCAGTTGCGTATTCCTGATGGCATTGTGTTTGTAAATGGTATTCCTGTTGTTGTTCTTGAATTTAAGAGTGCGGTACAAGAGAATACGACCATAATGGACGCATATAAGCAGCTTACAATCCGTTACCGTAGAGATATTCCGGAAATTTTCAAATACAATGCGTTTGTTGTTATCAGTGACGGAGCAAATAATAAATATGGTTCTTTCTTCAGCCCATATGATTTCTTCTATGCGTGGAGGAAGATAAATTCAGATGATAAAGAGCTGGACGGTATCAATTCTCTTGTAACAATGATAAAAGGACTTTTCCGAAAAGACCGCTTACTTGAAGTTATCAAAGATTTTATTTATTTTCCGGATAACTCAGATAAGGATTTGAAGATAGTGTGCCGTTATCCACAGTTCTTTGCGGCAAATAAATTGTATGAGAATATCAAGGCTCATCTTCGCCCTGAAGGAGATGGTAAAGGTGGTACATACTTCGGAGCGACAGGCTGCGGAAAGAGTTATACGATGCTTTTCCTTACCCGTATGCTGATGAAAAGCCAATACTTTTCTTCCCCGACTATTCTCATTATTACAGACAGAACAGACCTTGACGACCAGCTCTCCAAGCAGTTTGTCGGTTCAAAAAAATATATCGGAGATGAAACTGTTGTAAGCATTGAGTCCCGTGAGAAACTTCGTGAGGAGCTTCAGGGACGAGAGAGTGGCGGTGTTTATCTGACTACCATTCAGAAATTTACAGAGGATTTGCAGCTTCTTACAGACAGAACAAATGTTATTTGTATTTCTGATGAAGCACATAGAAGCCAAATCAATCTCGACCAAAAGGTTAAGATTACAGAGTCAGGTGTTCAGAAAACCTATGGATTTGCTAAGTATCTGCACGACTCTTTACCAAATGCAACTTATGTTGGATTTACCGGAACTCCGGTTGATGGAACAATCGAAGTCTTTGGTGGTGTTGTAGACGCATATACAATGACGGAAGCTGTTAAGGACGGTATTACAGTTAATCTTGTTTACGATGGTCGTGCAGCTAAGGTTATGCTCAATCAGGACAAGGTAAGACAGATAGAAGAATACTATGCACAGTGTGAGCTTGAGGGAGCAAATGAACATCAAGTAGAAGAAAGTCAGAAGGCAGTTGCCAAAATGGAAGTTATTATTGGCGACCCTGATAGACTTCGTGCTGTTGCGGAGGACTTTATCAAACATTATGAAACCCGTGTGGCAGAAGGTGCAACCGTAGCAGGCAAAGCAATGTTTGTATGTTCTAACCGAAATATAGCATACGATTTCTATAAGATAGTAAAGGAACTCAGACCGGAATGGACAGAAAAAAAGATTTGTGATGACGGTGTTGTTCTGAGTGAGAAAGATAAAAAAGAGTTGAAGCCAATGGAAAAAATCAAGTTGGTTATGACTCGTAATAAAGATGATGAAAAAGACCTATTTGATATGCTTGGCACAAAAGAGGATAGGAAAGAATTCGACCGTCAATTCAAGAACCCAAAATCAAACTTTAAGATTGCCATTGTTGTAGATATGTGGCTGACTGGTTTTGATGTGCCGGAACTTGATACGATTTACATTGATAAGCCTATTCAGCAGCATACACTTATTCAGACGATTTCCCGTGTAAATCGTGTATGCGAGGGCAAGGATAAAGGTTTGATTGTTGACTACATAGGTATTAAGAAAAATATGAATACTGCCCTCAAGAAATATACGAATTTTGAGAGCGAAGAATTTGAAGGTGTGGAGCAGTCCATCACGATTGTAAAAGACCAGTTGGAAGTTCTTGGTCAGATGTTCCATAACTTTAACAGCAGTAATTTCTTTAACGGTTCACCTACTGAACAGCTTGCCTGCCTGAACCGTGCAGTTGAGTATGTGCAGTTGTCTGAAGAACTGGAAAGAAGATTTATGGCAGCAGTCAAGAGAATGAAACAGGCATTTAACCTTTGCAGCTCAAGTGAGAAATTCTCTGATGAAGATAAGGATTATATCCATTTTTATTGTGCTGTCCGTTCTATCCTTTTCAAGTTGACAAAGGGCGATGCACCAGATATTGAGCAGATGAACGCTCGTGTCCGCAAAATGCTTGAGGGTGCAATTCAGTCTGATGGCATTGAGGAATTATTTGAAACCGGGAAGCATATATCGGTGGATATTTTCAGCGATGAGTATATGGATAAGATAAATGCTATTCAGTTGCCGAATACGAAAATCAAGATACTTCAAAGACTTCTTTCTCAGGCGATTGACGAGTTTAAGAAAGTCAATAAGATTATGGGCGTGGAATTTGCAGACAGACTCAAAAAAGTTGTTGATGAGTATAACAACCGTCGTCGTGATGAAGCGTATGCTAACGAAGTCCTTGATGATGTTGCAGAGCAGCTTGCACAGTTGTTGTCTGAGCTGAAAACAGAAAAGAACTCCTTCAAGAATATGGGAATAGATTATGAGGAAAAAGCTTTCTATGATATTTTGAAAGCAGTTTCCAAGAAGTTTGAATTTGAATATCCGGACGATAAAATGATTGAATTATCCAAGAGGATAAAGCTGATTGTTGATGATAAGTCACGTTATACCGATTGGTCTGCCCGTGATGATATTAAGGCAAACTTGCAAGTGGATTTGATATTGCTGCTTGATGAGTTCGGCTATCCGCCAGTAACCATTGATGATGTTTACAAGGAAGTTCTTGAGCAGGCAGAGAATTTCAAGAAGTATGCAAAATAATTCATAGATTTAGGAGATAAGAAAATGGAATTAGGTTGGATTGACTTTTCAAAATCAGAACGAAGCAAAGTGTTGAGCGTTTTAGATCTGCTTTCTGAAAGCGGGACTTTAGATGAGCTGGGCATTGCTGCTGTTAGAGATGGTTTTTCCAACAGCTTTTTTCCAGGGACTTCCACCATCCAAACAAGAGCAAAATATTTCTTTGCTGTTCCGTATGCTTTGAAACAACTGGAGAAAAGCAATGAAACCAATCCGAACAAGGTCTTAAAGACATTGGATACGATTGAAAGAACTTGTGGTGAGATTTTATTTAGTCAGAACAGAAATGAAAGTGGACTTATTGGTAAAAACTCGCTTCAAAATGGGAATTGGGTAAAACGAACACCAGCAAGTATTTATTGGGCTGGACTCAGACGATATGGGATATTTACCGGAGGAAGTCTTTCTCTCTCCGAATATGTGCGTGTTTCGTGTGCATTAAAATCACAGAAAGCCACATTGAAAAAACTTGGAAATAGAAATGACAATGCAGAAGAAAATGAGTGTGATGATAAAAATGCTGGTGATTTGTTCGGTATGCAATTTTGGAAAATGCCCCTTTATAGAGATAATTGGATTGAAGATTTCTCAATGAAGTTAAGTAGTGAAGAAGCTGCATTTTTGAAAGAGCAAATTATTACATCTTGCAAAGGCTCAATGCTTGCGTATGTACTTGAAAATGATATTGCAGAGTTCCTTGATTGCACATCTTTTCAAGATGTTAGCAGCATTATTGATATGTTCCCTGAAGATATTAAGGAAACATATTGGCTTGCGTATGCGTTTTCGGATTATATATATACTATTCGTACAGTGTATAACATTGTCATATCGGATAGTAAAAATGATGAAGCCAACAGAGAATTGGAAAGATTGCAACCAATCTTTTCTGAGTTGGCAGATATTGATATAGATTACATTTTAGAAAAATTAGAAGTGTTCAACAATCCGTTGCTCCGAAAATTTTTGAAACAATGTCAGGAATATATGATTGCCGGAAATGTGGAAGCCTTGAAAAAATGTATTACTTCACGAGAAGTACAGTTAAAAGGTACTAACAGAGCAAAAACGAAACATCCATGCGAGTTTAATCCGAATGAATGGCAGGGAGGAAAAGAACTGGATTATCGTTTTTACAATGCAAGAACAATAGTCAGAGATATTATGGAAAGTGAGGACAAGACCAATGCTTAATCCAAATAATGACCGATTAGATTATGGTCAGGTTCTTGCACCACCTGACGGTTATATACTTGATTTTGCAATAGGTACAACCTATTCATTAGATTTAGATGCACTTGTAGGTGCTTGTATTGCTCTTGGTCTTTCGGAAGAAACCGATAGTGATTTGATGAAGAATCCTATTTGTTTGTTGGAAGCATTACGAGCAACAGGAGATAAAGTTGCCCTATTTTGTGAAGGTGGGCAGATACATACCCCTAATAACATAACTTCGCTTTATATTCTGCTTGAAAAAATGGTATTTCAGGTAAGTACAGCAAAGCGAAAAGGAATTGCTAAGTATCCGTCATTCCACCCAAAATTTTGGCTTATCAGATATGTTGATGAGAATGGAACACCACTATACCGAGTTGTTGTTTTAAGTAGAAACCTGACTTTTGATAGAAGTTGGGATGTGACCTTCACTATGGAAGGTATAGTAAATGGTCGTAAGACACTTAAAACAGCTCCGGTAAGCGACTTCCTCTCCTACCTCACAAACACTCTGCCTTCTGACGAAAATGCAAAGGCAAAGTCAAAAAAAATCAGAACGATTATTCGAGAGTTGCCTTATGTTCATTTTGAATTGAACTCTAAGGAATTTGATGATTTCGAGTTCTTGCCAACTGGAATAAAAAATGGCGACGGTGGTTTTCATACAACCGAAGATAAATCGTTTGCACCGTTGTTCGAGGACAGTTTTCACGAGATATTGATAATGTCCCCATTCTTAACGAACTCGGTAATCAAAGATTTTATTGATAGAAACAAATACATAAACCATACGGATTATATGCTTTTCACAAGAGCGATGTCACTTGGAAAACTTAATCTTACCGATTGTGCTGATTTTAGAATATTTACAATGAAAGATGCTGTGGTTGATGGAGAGTCAACGATTTCTGAAGAAGAAACGCAGCAAATTCAAAAGCAAGATATTCACGCAAAATTATATATGGTTCGCAAATACTCAGATACATATTTGTATTTGGGTTCGTTGAATGCTTCTCACAATGCGATTAAAGGCAATGTGGAATTTACGATGATGCTTAAATCTAAAAATCGTTATTTGAATATGAGAAAACTATCAGAATCACTATTTAATGGTTCTGAAGATAATGCGTCTAACCCATTTCAGGAGGTAAAACTGACGGACAATATTACTGCTGATGAAGAACAAGAAAAACAGAATATTCTTGATAGCTATATCAAGGAAATCAATAGAATGAAACCATCTGCTAAGGTGGTTTGTAATGGCGATAATTACGATATAAATGTCAATTTTGCAAGATTTGAAAACAGCGAATATGTTGTTACCGTATCTCCGCTTCTTTCCAACAAGACGGAAGCGATAAGTGAAAACATATTATTCAAATCATTGTCATTAACACAACTTTCTGAGTTTTATAAGATTTCTGTTAGTGACGGAACAAGTAACGTACAAAGGGTAATCATTGTTCCTACGGAGGGAATGCCGGAAGATAGAGAAAAAGTTGTTGTTTCTAATATTGTGAAAGATAAAGAATGTTTTTATCGTTATATTGCATTTTTGCTTGGAGACAATTATGTGCTGAGTGCATTGGAAGTAGCAAGTGGAGTAGAAATTGTGGGAGGAAATCATACTCATAGAACAATTCAAATACCTGCTCTTTATGAAAAAATGCTTCAAACAGCAGCGACAGCACCGGAACGTTTCAAGGAAATAGATTATTTGATAAAAGCAATATCGGAAGATGGAGTAATTCCTGAACAGTTCGAGGAATTATATAACGTGTTTAAGAAGGTGGTGAAACTTTAATGGCTGATGTTAATGTAATAAATCAGATTGAAAAAATTGAAAATACAGTAATATCAGGGTTAAAGGACTTCCAAAAAGCAACCGTTACTCGCATTGATCAGCTTTATAGAGCTGGCCAAATGCGAGTGTTGGTTTCCGATGAAGTAGGACTTGGAAAGACATTGATTGCACGTGGCACGATTGCAAAACTCGCAAAACTGCAAAAAGAAGTTGGAGATAATCTTGTAAAAGTGGTTTATATCTGTTCCAATGCTTCTATTGCAGAACAGAATCTTAATAAGCTCAGAATAACAAGTGAGTTGCGAACGGAACGTACGGGTTCATCCCGTCTTTCTATGCAACATTTGAATATTTTCAAGCAAGAGAATGATGCTGATTTACTAAGCAGATACATTCAACTTATACCTCTTACACCAGATACTTCTTTTAGAATGACAAATGGTGCAGGAACTTATCCTGAACGAGCATTGATGTTTGCGATTCTTAAAAGATTACCGGAACTATCCCAATATACAAAGGCGTTAGAGTTTGCAATGAAAGACGGTGCAAGTAGTGGTTGGGACGGATGGGCAAAAAATTGGTATGAAACAGAAGTTTTAGAGTGTGACAAGCTTTCCGGTGGAAAGTATTTATCCTATATGTTGGATAAGTTGTCTGAAGAATTGAAAGAACCGGCAGAGGAAAATGTTACATACTTAGACCTTGTAGTTGGTATGTGCAAAACCATTGAAAAATACGGTTATAAAAAGCAGAACAACAATTATGTTATAGGCAAACTGAGAGTTCTGTTCGCAAAAATCAGTTTAGATAAACTTGAACCTGACCTTGTTATTATGGACGAGTTTCAACGTTTCAAATATCTAATTAACTCTGACCCTGAGTCGGAAACGGGAATGTTGGCAAACAAGTTTTTTAATTCAGATAAAGTAAGAATGTTATTGTTATCGGCAACTCCATATAAAATGTACTCTACCCTTGAAGAAATTGATGAAACACAGGTAGACGAGCATTATTCTGAGTTTTTTGATGTAATGGATTTTCTTAATATCACAGAAAAGGAAAAAAACGAGTTTAAGTCGGTGTGGAGTAATTATTCCGTTCACTTAAAAGAATTGACAGACGGAGATACAACTATTCTTTCTGCAAAAAAGGCAGCAGAAGATGCAATGTATCAACATATATGCCGAACAGAAAGAGTGTCTGCAACAGAAAATGCAGATATTATTGATGATAAAGATGTTAATGTTCCACTAAGTGTAATGGAACAAGATATAAAATCCTATTTGCAGGCACAGAAACTTCTTGAAGAAGTTGGAGCTTCTTTTAATGTTCCGGTAGACTATATTAAATCGACTCCTTATCTTATGTCATTTATGCGAGATTACCAACTTAAAAGATACTTGGAGAAATATTTCAAAGAGCGACCTGAAAAAATAAATAAAATCAATAAAGATAGCTTTTGGCTAAAGAGAAGAACCATTGATAAGTATGACAAAATCCCTAATAACAACGCACGACTTGATAGGGTTATGGCTCATACATTCAAGGATAATGCTGAATTGTTACTATGGGTTCCTCCTTCAAAGCCTTATTATGCTCCACAAGGCGTTTTCAAAAATGTTCCTGCTTTTTCAAAGACACTTATCTTCTCGTCTTGGGAGATGGTTCCTCGAATGATAGCCGGATTGCTGTCTTATGAAGCAGAACGAAAAACTGTGGGTAAATTAGCAAAAGCCAATGAAGCAAAAGAAGCTCATTACTTTTATACCGGAGAAAGGCGTTATCCATCAGCGAGACTTAATTTTTCAGTAAGTAATGGAACACCAAATGCAATGACTTTATTTTGCTTAATGTATCCATCGCAGTTTTTAACAAGATGTTATGACCCTATTGAATATCTTAATGCAGGTGCGAGTTTAAAAGAAATAGAAAAAGATATAAAGAGCAAGATTGCTGAGAAATTAGATAAATATACTGCTCCGACATCGGGAACGCAGGATAAACGATGGTATTATCTTGCACCTCTGTTATTGGACGGTGCGGGATATGTTACAACTTGGCTGAATAGTGGTGAAGCTCTTGCTTCGTTTGATGAAGAAGAAGAGAAATCCAAGCGACAAAAGGGATTTTTAACCCATCTTCAGACATTACGGGAGTTGTATTTGGAAACAAACTACGGAAAGATTTGTACGCTTGGGAAAAAACCTGATGATTTGTTAGATGTTCTTGCAGATATGGCAATAGCTTCTCCTGCAATAACTATAAACAGAACCTATCAATCTTACTGCAAACGAGGAACTACTTTTCCAAGTTATTTGCCAAGTCAGATTGCAAAAATCTTTATAAACCGTATGAATACAGCCGAGTCTACAGCCACAGTCGAGCTTGCTTGTGGTAAAAAAAGCGAGGACGCACATTGGGAAAATCTGCTTACCTATTGCAAGCAGGGAAACATTCAGGCTATGTTTGATGAATATGCTCATTTAATTACAAACAGTTTAGATGCAGACAATAATTTGGTTGATAACTTACACTATACAATAGCAAGTTCTATGGATGTGAGAACCACAATTTACACTATTGATACATTCAATGCGTTTAAGGCAAGAGCAAATGGAACAAAGGAAAAACCAACTGCTATTCGTTCTCACTTTGCAGTTGCCTTTACTAAAGGAGATGGAAAAGAAAAGGACGCAGACAGAAAAAAGAGCGTTAGAAATTCTTTCAATTCTCCATTTAGACCATTTGTTTTAGCATCTACTTCCATAGGACAAGAAGGATTGGATTTCCACAATTATTGCCGAAGAATCGTGCATTGGAATTTGCCATCAAATCCGATTGATTTGGAACAGCGAGAAGGTCGTATCAATCGCTTTGAGTGTTTGGCTATTCGTCAGAACATCTCTAAACGATATGGCGATATTAAATTTAAGGAAAATGTATGGAAAGAAATGTTTGATGTTGCAGCCAAAGAGGAAAACGGAGGAAACGGCTCTGACCTAATTCCATTTTGGGGATTAACCAAACGTGATGATATGGTAAAGATAGAACGAATTGTACCGATGTACCCGTTTAGTCGTGATGAATTGGCATACGAGCGACTTATAAAAATACTTTCTTTATATCGTTTGACTTTGGGACAAGCACGACAAGAAGAATTACTCGAATACATATTCCAAAACTGTGCAGATGTGGATGAAATGAAAAAGCTGTTTATAAATTTGAGTCCATATTATAAAAATGCGGATAAAGAAGGACAAGGTGAACGGAATGATTGAATTATTAGGTGTTAATATAAAACATAAGAGTTTTGGTGTCGGCAAGGTCATTGAACAAACAGACACATATCTTAAAATCGAATTTCCGGTAGGAACAAAGCAGTTTCAGTTTCCTGAAGCTTTTGAAAAGTTCTTACAATGCGAAAATTCAAATATACAGAATATAGTGCTTGAAGAATTGGCGATAAAAAAGGAAAAAGAAGCGGAAATCAAAAGACAAAAGCAAGAAGAACAAGCTCGTTTAATAAAAACTCAAACGATTGTTAAACCATCTGGAACAAGACAGAAAACATATCCGAAAGAAAACATTGCTTTTAAGTGTAACTATTGTAATGGTGGCTTGGCTGAAAACGGAATCGGATATATATGTGCTTGTAGTAATGAAATGATAGATTATAACATTGAGGTCGCACAGCATAATTGGTGCTGTGATGATGACTCTCCTTGTAAGCAGTATTATGACGGAATTATTACAAGAAAAGAATTGGATAGCATTTCAGAAGAAGATGGATTCGTTTGCTATGAAAGTCAAATGCTTAGAAACTGGACAGCGTTTGCCGGATTTGCATTGACAAAAGAAAATCATCAAAGACCTATGAAGTTGAATAAGGTTCAGGTAAACAGTTTAGCTATTCTTACGACAAGAGAACCTCACGATTCTGAAAAAGATAGATTTGTATTTGGGGTATTCCTTGTTGATGAAGCCTATGAAGGCGACAATCGTGATGAGGGTTATGTAACAACCTCATCAAAATACAAATTAAGTCTTACAAAAGATGAAGCAAAAAAGGTGTTGTTTTGGAATTACTATCATAATGAAAATGCTCCTGAAAAGGCAGCTTGGGGTCAAGGATTGCACAGATACATAACCGATGAACAAGCAGCAAGCATTTTGAAAGATATTGTATCTGTTAAAAAAGGAAAAAAAGATGAAGCTCTTGCTCAGGAATTTTTGGAACGTTTCTGTGAAATAAACAATATAGATATTTCTGACTTTCCGATTATGGAGGGTGCATTGCAGAGAAAGTAAGGTGTGTGCTGAATGAAGGATATTGATAAATTTAGAGGTTGCCTAATAGGTGGTGCTGCTGGAGATGCATTGGGATATGCTGTTGAGTTTCTTGATGAAAAAACCATCTTTAGTCGTTATGGAGAAAATGGAATAACTGGATACGACCTTGTTAATGGAGTTGCAGAGATTTCAGACGATACACAAATGACTTTGTTTACTGCTAATGGGTTATTACTTGGTACAACAAGAGGAATGACACGTGGAATAATGGGGTCATATCCGAGTTATATTGCCTTCTGTTATAAGGATTGGCTTCGTACTCAGTGTGAAAAATATCCCTTAAATGAAGAATACCCTTACTCTTGGTTAATCAATATTCCTGAATTATATAATCGCAGAGCGCCCGGAAACACTTGTCTGACCGCTATTGAAAACGGTGCAAACGGAACAATAGACGAGCCAATAAACCGAAGTAAAGGTTGTGGTGGCGTTATGAGGGTTGCACCTATTGGTTTGTATTTTGAAACCAAAAGGCGAACCATTGATGAAATTGATATGATTGGTGCTGAAACAGCAGCTATAACACACGGTCACGAATTGGGCTATATACCAGCAGCCGGATTGGTACATATCGTTCAGTCGCTTTCTCATAATGAAGATATTTCATTGTTGGATGCTGTGTTAGATATGAAAGAAGCACTTCGTAGACAATTTACTAACAGAAAACACTTATCGGAACAAATTGATTTAATAGATAAAGCTATTGCATTATCAAAAGAGAACATTGATGATTTGGAAGCAATCAGAGAAATTGGGCAAGGTTGGGTTGCTGAAGAAACGCTTTCGATTGCTATTTATTGTTCCTTAAAATACTCCGATGATTTTGATAAAGCAATTATCGCTTCTGTTAACCATAGTGGTGATAGTGATTCTACAGGAGCTGTAACTGGAAATATATTAGGTGCATACCTTGGGCTGAAAAGTATCCCCCAAAAATACTTGGATAATCTTGAATTGAAAGATGTTATTTTGGAGATTGCCGATGACCTTTACAATGATTGCAAGATTTCAGAGTACGGGTCATATCACGATGAGATATGGGAACAAAAATATATTTACAAGACATATAAGCGAACAAAATGAGATGTATTTTTGCAAAAAAGATGCTATATCATAACAGCCAAGGAAAATTGAACAAACAAGTAACCGTTTAGAAAGGTTGCTATTGGAAATTATATTTTCAAGAGGTAGACTATGGAAACAAAACCAAGAATATTATACTTAAAGAAAATATTAGAGGAACGAACGGACGAGGAACATCCGCTTTCAACGACGCAGCTAATCAATATATTGGCTGATGAATACGGGATTTCAGCACATAGAACGACCGTTTCAAAAGATATTGCCGCACTTCAGGAGTTTGGTGTAGATGTAGTGGTCATTCATTCCACGCAGAGCAAATACTTTGTGGCAAGCAGAAAATTTGAACTGCCGGAGCTGAAGTTGTTGATTGACGCAGTAGAGTCCTCAAAGTTCATAACTACGAAGAAAAGCGAAACTCTGATTGAGAAGATACATACGATGACCAGCCCGGGGCAGGTGGTAAAGCTGAAGCGTAATAACTATGTGGTCAATCGCATTAAGCCGGATAATGAGCAG
>OHII01000358.1_pt1 | contig 20761 bp, 20 predicted proteins | sample 1568341 | NCBI WGS metagenome assembly OHII01 (sample SAMEA3879548, study PRJEB24766) | human gut metagenome | biome: human-associated habitat; feature: feces | place: USA | collected 1985/1987
CGGAATGGCGCTCCGTTCCTCTGGAACGGATGCGCAGTTCTTGCGGAATATGCAATTACACAGATACTCTCGAAAAAGTGTATGGTATCAATTATGTATTTCACCCGCATGGAGGAGTTCCATCATGTTGTGAGAAAATGCCTATTATGGGACATGGAAATAAATACATAATTGATTCATACCGTAGGAAAGCAAAAGAGGCACAAGAGGAGGCGTGTGTTTTATTAACTCAAAAAAGAAATGAAAAGGACTATGAGTTTGAAATTGAAGTCTCGCTTATGATCGACAGCGACAGGTTATTTGAAGATAGCAGACCAACTTATACTAATATAAGAAAATATGTCTTTGATAAATATGGTGTAAAGCTTCAGCTAAAAGATATAGCAGATGTAAAGCGCGATTACGGCATGAAAATGAAAGTCAATAAACATTTAATAAAGGGCGATGAACCAGTGAGGCGAAAGTGTACACCAAATAAACGGAAGTATATCATAGAAGCCTTAAAATATTATCATGCGATATAACAGGAAAGCACTCGAAAATAAGGGTGCTTTTTTGGTGGAAAAGAGCTTGTAAAAAGTTATTGTTTATTAGTTTGTAATTGCGTAAAATAAAAAGGAAGCGTAAATCTTGGAAAATACATCAATATGCAAAAAGTCATTGTATATTAGTAAATAAGCGTGTAAAATGGAAATGGAAGCATGAAATAGGAAAACCAGCAGTGTGTAAAAAGTTATTGTTTAATAGTTATCATATGCATACTTATGCAACGACATTGAATAAAAAACCCTTAACTTTGCATTGTGCAATAGCTTATTGTATAATATAGGGGGGTGCCTGTATCTAGAAAATAGGGGGAGCATTAGGGGGAGTAATAGAGCAGTAGAAATAGAGAAATAGTAGAGTAGAGATATAGATATTCAGAATGTATATTTATACTTCAACATATGAAAAACATTGACATCATTGTTTTCAACGACATCATCTAAAACATTATTTACATTTTGTGAAAAAGTGAAGTTACGAAAAGAGGGAGATTCATGGCAATATCGAGAGCGGATCTGATGGGGGACTGGATGAAGGCGTACGGGTTTCTGGAAGTCACCCCAAAGGATTTTTATACATCAATTTTTAGAAAGTGTTTACAGGAGCGGTCTGTAAAGGACAACAGCGAAACAAGAGGCTCGGTAATAATCCAGACAGTGGTAAAGCCAAAGAGTGCCGGAAAGGGAAAGGTTACAATCATTGATGAAAATCTTGACGGGTTAGAGAAAGCAATTGAAAGTGCAAATCGAATTTATGAACATTTTGGAAAAGAAGGACAGCTTGGGGAAGTCAGCGTTTTAACTTTCACAAATGGATGTACCTACCTTGGAAAACGAATGGTAGCGAATAACATATTTGAGTTGTCGGCGTTGATTGTGGAAGTGGATGACTTGATAGGAAATGACGATCCCAATCAAGAGGGTTTACGGAGCCTTATGAAAAGCTTCACAGGTGGTTTTGCGTATGACGGGGATTCCTCCGGAGGGCTGAGGGTTCCAAAACCGACTTATTTGGTCTGCTCTGGGAGCGGAATACATCTGTATTATGTGTTTGAAAAGCCGATCCGTGTAAACAGGAAAAGTTTCTATAAGCAGTATGAAGCGTTGGACGACTATAAGTACTGTCTGATGTATATGCTCTGGAAAAGGCTGAGGATCACGGATAAAGAGCTGGAGAAACAGGGGATTGCACAAAGGTACAGGTTAGTTGGTACGAGAACCAAAGAGGGAGGTATCTGTAGGGCATTTCAAGTAGGTCAAACTGTATCAATTTCTTATATGAATCAATTTTGTGAAGATCTTTCATTTGAGGATGAACATAGTGGGCGGCTAATGAAAGCACCGGAAATATATGAGATTGAATATACGGCTCCTAAAGAAAAACAGCAAGAGGAAAAGAAAGAGACTATCCCAAGGCTGGGTAATCTTGGTAAGGGAGCGTATGTAAATGTGCTGAATGTTATAAAGAACCATGCAAAAGAGGGAAAGCGTTACTGGATGGTTTTCTGTCTTGCGTCTGTGGCAAGGAACTGTGCGATTCCCTATGAACAGTTGGAAAAGGATGCATATGGTTTATTGGACTATCTGGATTCATTGACGGAGCACGCCGGAGAAAACCAGTTTACCAAGTCTGATATAGAGTGTGCGTTGAAGAGCTATTACTATACAGGGCCGTTTATGAGAAAGTCTACATGTGAACAGTTGTGCGGCGTGAAATTTGCGCCAGCCATCAAGAGAAACGGAAGGACACGCAAGGAACATTTGGAGTACATGAAAGAGCAGAAAGAACTGAAAAGGAAAAAAGGGGAGCCTGTGGATTCTGGGCGTTCTCTGAAATGGTGGCCTGTACTGGCGTACCGTCTGCTTTATCTGGATGGAACAAAGGCAGAGTGTGAAAAGAAAGCCGGAGTATCAAGGCATACCATATTAAAATACTGGACATTGGCAGACGAGCTTGAGGAATGTGGTTCTGGAGCCGTAGACGGGCTTTCTGAGGCTTTGAAAGGGCATAGTCTGGATGAACTATTACAGGAAGATAAAAAGCCCGTAGGCGTGGCTCTGGTAAAGGAACAGGCTGAAAGGATTTTAACGGAGAAAGGGCTTCTTGGGAAATATATGAAAACTCTTCCGGAAAAGTAGGACAGCAGTTATATTGGTTGGACTGGGCTTTATTTTAGGCGTGGTAAGTTTATATGTGATATAAATTTTTTTTGAAAGGAGGGCTTATCATGGCTGGCGATAAAGACAGGGAGCGTGGTAAGGGGATTCGGATCACGGAAGATGAAATCAAGAAGCATTTCTTCACGAGTATTGAAGGCGATTTTATGACGATTGCCAGCAGAAGAACAAGACAGGTTCTTTTGCGTAGCCGCATTATCAGACGGTGTGATCCTCTTATAACAAACAAGTACAGTATGGACTTGGCAAGGCGGTTATTGCGTTACATCAAAGAGGCACAACAGGATATTGAAAACACATCTATGAAGCGGTAGTCGGGAGCTTAGGGGCTGTAAGAGAAATCTTGCAGTCCTTTTTGTATGCCTGTTTATCGGGAGGTATATGGCTATCATTTTGTCAGTAAATGTATGGATAGGTATATTTTTAATTTTTTATATTTAAGCCGTATTTTTGAGCCTGTAAAAGATGGCATTACGAGCGATAAGAGCATAAAAACTGTAGATTGTCCCTAAAAAATGAAAGGCATTTTCTTGCAGTATGTCAGCAGACGAAGCGGAAAGAACGGCGTTATAGTATGGGTATAAAAATTAAAAAAAGAAAAGGAGCATAAAAAAATGGAAGGAACCGTATTTAGTTCAAAAACAGCAGAGGCTAAAAGTTTAATAACCGAGTTAATGGGAAAGAAAGCAGAAGTGGACAGAAAAGAACTGTCAGAGTATATCCGAGAACATTCCAGTGAAGAATTTACAGATGGAGTAATTGCCGGAGCAATTAAAATCATGGTGGCTTCTGGAGAGATTGTAGTGGTGCGTAGAGGGGTTTATCAGAAAGGCATTGACAAGTTGGCTTCAACAAGGTTTGAACGGATTTTCAACATGTGCCAAAGGTTTAAGACGGAACTGACGAAAGTTTGTACTTTTAGTATGATGGAGCTTACAGATTCAGAAAAAGAAGCATATCCGAAAATGGCAGAAATAATTGACGGGCTTAGAAAGAATGTGGATATGTCAGTCATGGAGGTTGATAGCCTAATAAATGAACTGGATTCTGGGAGCAAGAAAACGGATACAGTCATTCCAGAAGTAAAAGAGGAAAAGGAAACTCTGATAAAAAATGAAGATGCTTTTAATCCTCAGACAGCTATTGAGGGATTGGGTATAAGTCTGGGGGCGCTTTCTATGGACGATCTGAAAGAAAAAGACGATACAGCTTCCGTATTGGAAACTGTCATTGAGGGAGAGTCTGATATAGCTCCTCTGGTTCCGGTAACCAAAAAGAGAGGACGGAAAAGCGTTGAAAAGTAACAAATAGCGTTAGATATAAACCGGAGAGAACTTCTCTCTGGTTTATACGCCGTTAAAATCCAGAGCAGAAAGGACGGGATAAGCATGAGAAAACCTTGGGAGTATCAATGGGATAATTTAAGCGACAAGGATATAGAGGAAATCGTGTCATATATGAAACGGAAAAAAGAAACGCGTGGGAACAATCCGAAGATAACTAACAACTGGAATAAACTGTTCAAGACCGCAAGAGAAAAAGATGTTGGCGCTGATTGGTTTATGGAGAGCATATATGAGTTTTGTGACTCGATATGCAAGCATGAGATTCAAAGTATGCGTGAATATCAAGAGAAGATGCAGAAGGGCGAGGTAAAGCCAGCAATGAAGAATATAGACATGGAAGAACTGAAATACTTGAGATATTCTAGGGGATGGAGCTATAAAAGTCTGGCAGAGCACTTTGGTGTAACCGATAGAACAATCAGAAACCGTTTAAATCAGCTGAATGGGGCTGGAGGCAAGAAATAATAAGTGTAATCTTAAAAGAATAAGATGTTGGCATATGTTGATAGATCATAAGCATTAGAACGAATTTGCTGGCTGGTCTGGTTTATTAGAATATCATCAGAAAATGATGTAATCATAAAAGAACAAGATGTTGGCATTTGTCGGTCGATCATAGGCATTTTCCGGTGGTTCAATGGCTGGTCTGGTTTATTGGAATATCATCAGAAAATGATGTAATCTTAAAATTATGAGATATTGGCATTTGTCGGTAGATCATAGGCATTTTCCGGTAGTTCAATGGCTGGTCTGGTTTACCAGTATATCATCAGAAAAGGGGTAGTGTAATCATTGGAAATATGTATTTTTCCTTTGGGGGGAGCCTAGGAAATATGTATTTTTCCTTGGTAGCATTTGGATTTTTCAGCTGGCTTTCTTTTTTGCCGCTGGCCTTTCGGAAATCGCTGGCGTTGCCTCTGCTACTTTAGACTCCCTTAAAAGCTGGGAGCAGTAGGAAAAAAATTTCCTCCCAGGATCCCAGCTTTTAAGTGACTAATAGGTGCTAGAAAAATCTGAGATAAGGCTTATATATGCTAGAGCTGAGGATTACTTTGATTAAGGATTGAGCATTGACATTTGATACTTTGTGAACTGCTGTGATGCGTTGAGTTTAATGGTAGTAGAACATTCCTGTTTTAGGCTGACATTCCATAGACGAGATATTAGCAACTTATCAGATTTATAGCCTGTGTCAAATCCGATTAAGCATTGGACAAGTATTTAAAAGCATTTATCTGTATGGATTTATACATATCAAGGCTGTGTTTGGCAAGTCTGAAAATAGTTGACATAAGAAAGAAAAATAGCATAAAAAGCAAAATAGTTCTAACATGAATACAAACATAAGCATATCTAAAATGATTCTGACTATTCTAAGCAAAGTTCTTGCATAGTTCATAAATTTACAGCGTAAAATCCGGCAGATTGTCTACTGCCAAATAAGTTCGTTAGCGTTACAATAGGAGCATACAAAAGAAATGGAGCGTGATAAGAAATATGATTGCATAAGAAAATGAACTAATCTAATTGAATAAAAAGGCTGTCTGTGTTAGAATAAGCTTGAAAACTAAAAAAGCATAGCACCTAGGAAAGTGCTGGAACACTCTCCCAGGTGTGAAACGTGTTTTGCAGAACACCTTTCGCAATGGTTGCTACCACTACTATGCCATTACATTATAATCGAAGTTTAGGCTTTAGACAAGATGGAAAATGGCTGGGAGTTTATTTGTTGTACTCAAAAAGACAGCGAGGCGTAAGGTTGGATGCTTACACCTTGCTTTTTTAGTTTTCCTATAAAATTTTAGGAGGGCAGTCTGAAAGGGGATGCAGTCTGAAGGTAAAACGAGAACCTACATAGTTACGGTTGCAGAACAGGCACAAGAACAGCCCGTAGCCCAATCAGATCAGAAAAGTGGCATAGGCAAGTGTGACAAGTCATTTTCTGGTTTAGTGGAAACCCAGCAAGAACCTTGTAAGTCAGACAAATCAAAGATAACAACGACAGACACAATGAATATATCTCTAATGATAGCGACTTTAGCATTATCAGTGCAAACCACTGTTATTGCAATTATTGGGCTAAATGATAAAGCGGTGGGTCAGTATAGGATCGTGCTTGTAGGCTTTCTTGTGGCAATGGTGCTTATTATGGTTGCTTGTGCGATATTTTGTCTGGATATTATGAAAAACATCTTCACGAAGAAAAAGAAATAGCTTTCAGTAAAAAGGTAGCAACTACAAAAGCATTTTATAATCATTAAAATCTAAAGAGTACGGAGGTAAAAGTGTGATGAAGCGTAAAGGATTAGCAATAGCTGGTTTAGTGGCTGGTTTATCAGTGTTATCTTCCATGACAGCGTTTGCCGGAGTGTCGTTGATTAAACAGAATGGCGAATGGTTTTCTGTAGATACAGGCTGGAAACAGGATTCTACAGGTTGGTGGTATGTAACAGACGAGGGTACATATCCAGTTTCTACATGGATGTGGATTGACGAAGACGGATATGACATAAAAGATTATAATTATGTTGCGTATTACTTCAATGAAAACGGATACCTTGTAACTAATACTATTATTAACGGCTATACCGTCAATGCAGACGGAGCATGGACAGTGGACAGTGTTGTTCAAGCAAAGGATTCTTCAGAAATAAGCACAATAAATCCGGTTACAGTAGTACCGTTGGGGTCTGGTAGTGATTATCCAAAAGCAACTCCGAAACCAGATGAAAAGGAGCCATTGGTGCGACCAGAGGATGCAATCATAGAGAGACAGCCTGTCACAGAAACAGAACCAGTGGAAATAAGACCAGGAGAAGATTATCAGACAGCACAATTTAGACATGATGAGTTTATAGCGGCGAAAAGGCAGTTAGCTAAGGCAAAAGAAAAAGGCATTGAGAAGTACATGAGCATTACAGAAGAAGAATTGAATACTTACAGTTGGGAGCAACTTATAGAGTTTAACAGAGAACTATTTTATGACTTGCGGTAAGGATTGACATAGGAAGAGCTGGTTTATATAGCCAGCTTTTCCTAAATAAAGATCTTATAGGGGAGGACGGAAGCATTTCTATGAAGAACAAACTCAAAAAAGTCATTATAACAACAGGAGCCTTAATGTTACTTACAATGACTCCCATAGCTCAGAATAATCCATTAGGGCAGTTCTTGAATGAAGTTAGCTGTACAATGGAGGTTCAAGCAGCAGAACTTCCTTACTCTATTTATTGGGAGACACAGGCAGATGGTAGTTGGAAATACAAGCTTAATACAGGAGGATATGCTTCTGGGTGGATTCAAGATGAAGTAGACAAGAACTGGTATTACATGGATGAATCCGCTACTATGCAGTCTGGAGTTTACAAGTCCAATGGTAAGTATTATCTCTTATCAGAGTTACACGATGGGCATTATGGTCATATGGTTAAAAATGGAGAGGTTTATCAAGGCATAACCATATCAGCCAGCACCAATGCAGATGATGAAGGAGCATTAACCGATTCCACCTTATCAGCATTAAGAAATGCTGGAGTCAATGTAGATAATGTTCCCGACATATCCGGTAGTCAGCATGTATCCGATGGCGAGATAACATCACCTTCACCAGCTCCTCAGCCTAACAAACCTTCTTGGGAGGGCAAGGATATTAGAGATATGACTGATCAAGAGAGGATGGATGCTTTCTTTGGTGGTGGTGGCTTAGGAGATGGTACTGGTGCGAAGGGTCATCTTTATAATTAAGCTTTTTACCTAATCATTTAGATACAGTAACTTAGCAATGAGAACTTAAACCAATCTCATTGCTAGGTTCCATAGCCTTATTAGGCTAACATCATAATTTATGCTTAAAAGAAAGGAAATAAACATATGAACAAATTTTCAAAAATCATAATAGCATTAAACATTTTATTTGGCTTAGCTTTTGTAGAAACTGTAATTTATGCAGATAGCATTAGATTATTCTTCACAACTGGTGCTGGTTTACTTGTATCATCAACTATGTTTGTGTGCTGTGTGGCATATGATTACTTTAAGAACTACAGAAGAAGCACTACTAAGATAAAAGAGCATTAAAACATGTGATACATAATAAATAATATGTCATTCTGAGGAGGAAAATAAACATGTTAAGAGTACAGCAAATGGCAATACTAATGGACATATGTGTGATAATAGCATTCTTAATAGTTGTTATAGTAGGCAAGGTGACTAAAAAGTTTAACATACCTGTGCATCTCATAGTACTAGTTTTAGCGGTAGGTGTGCTTTGTATACAGAATTTATCAAATATAGCTTAGGAGGTTTACATGGGTAAGAAGTTAGACAGAGAAATAAGTGAAGCGGCTACTCTAATTTTAGTTGAGACATTAGAAAGAATTAAAGAACAAGAGCATCTTACCAATAAAGGTGTGATAGACTACTTAGATAGTAAAGGCACAACTTGTTTATTAAAAGTTTGAGATCATATTTATGTTGGTATGGTCTTTTTTATTGTTTACAAGCTGTCAGAAAATTTGTTATAGTTTCACAACTTAGTGTATCGAAGTGAAAAGAAATTTGAAAAAATCAGAAAATTCCCTTGCCAAATGTCAAGTTCAGCGGTATAGTATAAGTAAAGAGAAAGAGAAATGATTAAGTTAGGATAAGAGGAAAGGAGAGGGAGCATGTGGAAAGCAAAGAAGCCGCTTGAATTTATAATAAGTTCTACATTGAAGTCATTAGAGGATATGCGTGAGGAATTGAAGTATGTTTACATGGATATAAGTGATTGGCAGAAGAAAGGTCATAGCATAGAAAAACTGGAAGCAATCAGTGAAAGAGATTTAGTTTATATAGCGAGTGCATTTCATTTTTTAGACGAATACATAGATTTAATGAATAGCATAGATAAAGAGTTTAAGACCGATGTACTAGATGAATTAGAGGCAGTTAAGAGACAAAAGAATCAGTTAGAAGGAAAAGTATCAGCGTTACAAGAGGAAAATCAGTTATTAAAGAAATCTTTGGAATCAGCAGTTGAAAAGAACGAGGCATTATTAGAAAATATCAGCGAGCATATGAGGGTGTTTAATAGCAGAGTTGATGAAGCAGTTGGACAAATAGCCTGTAAAGAGTATCTTAAATCTGATGAATATAAGCATAGAGATAGAAAAGGAGCAAATGCTTCTTGTTACAGAACAGATGTGAAGAATGAGGACATTATAGAAAAATATCAGTCTGGAATGTCAATAAAGCAGTTGGCAGAGAATTACAGCATGACAGAAAATGGAATGAGACGCAGATTGAAAGAATTAGGCGTGTGGGAGGATAGGAGATTTACAGCGAATAAAGTTACTTGCAGTTAAGTTGGAGCTTGTAGTTGGAGTTTATCAGTTATTATATTTAGGAAGGAGCAAAGAGAATGAAGCTTAAGAAAATTATTTTGACCGGAGTATTATCTGTAGCAATGTTTGTAGGATCTGTCATTCCAAGTATGGCGGCAGAGTTAACCCAGTCTTCTCGTTGGGTTGGTTCAGAGAACACTTGGAGGGTATCCGATAACAATGGTGGTTATCTAAAGAACTGTTGGTTCCAAGATGACATAACAAAAGACTGGTATCTGCTTGGTGCCGGAGATGATAACACGATTATGTTTAGTGGCTTGATTACCGATCAGAGCACAGGAAAGACCTATTTGCTTAATACGAATCACGATGGCACTTATGGGCGTATGTTGACAGCAGATGGAACCTATACCATCAACGGTAAGAATGTTTATCTGACATTCAATCAAGAGCATAACGGAACATTTGGAGCGATTACATCTGGTTTATCCGAGGTTAGAGGCACAGGTGTTGAAGAAAAGCAACTTCAATCAATACCCAGTGACAGCCAGCAGACAATAAATACAGCACCTTCAAACAACCAGACCGGAAATAATGGTGGTTTAACAGCAGACGAAAAAGAATTTGACTTTGATGGTGATGGTGTACTTAATCAGTACGAGAAAGAATCTTATGAGGCAATGAAAAACTTTGACTATGATGAATGGATTAAAGAACATCCGGCTGGCGGCAATAAGATGTATGACTGGAACATCTAAAACTGAATAGAGATAGCATTTATAGGAGTTGGTTTACAAGACCAGCTCCTTAACTGCATTTTAGGAGGTATTTTTAATGAAAAAGAGAACATTAGTATTTTTATTATTAGCGTTAGTATTAAGTTTATCTGGCTGTAAAAAAGAAGAAGAACCTGTTGAAGTTTCATCTTTAGCAGTTATAGAGCCGGAGAGCACAGAAGAATTTGTAGATAGGCTTGAAGATCCTACAGTTTCAACATTGGAAATCGGAGAGGCTCCGTCAGCCATTTACAACATTGAAGGCAAGCAGATGGATGAAAGTGAATACTTTGCATATCAAGAGAGTTTACAGGCTGACGAAGAAAAGCCTACTGATTCTAACGGCAATAACATTCCTGGGGGATTTGCAAATCCTTTAGTTGAAACAGAACTTTCAGAGGATGGAAGTTTAGCAGATTACAAAATCAATGAACCAGCAGAAACGCAGACAGAGCCAGAGAGTTTATCTGAAGAACAGGCAGAAGAATTAGAGTCAAATATAAATGACTTTACCTACAAACAGGCAGTTGAGGATAGCCGAATTGTGATAAAAAATGATCTTGCAGAATTAAGAAAGAGCAATCCGGAGTTTGCTGATATAACCGATGAAATGGTAGATAACTACTCTGAGGATGAACTGGATGCATTGGTTCAAAAGATTATGAAAGCAAAAGGCTTTTAGGAAGGAGGCATTGATATGAGAATAGGAAAGCGTTTTAAGAGATTTATGGCTTTGCTGTTAGGCGGTTTACTGGCTTTTAATAGTTTAACTGTGTATGCGGATGGAGACTTGAATGGAACCGGACAGGGACAGGAAAACCAAGGTGGAGCTTTTAGTTATTCCGGCAGTTATCATATTTATCATGTGAATCAAGGTATCAGAGCCTATATAATGAACAAGGATGGCACTGTGGTTTCCAATGTCGTTGATTTTGTACGATACAGACCACAAGACTTTGCGGCTGGCAGTGGTTTTAGTGCTGAACAGTTTGACTATATGGTAAAGACATATCAAAATAAAATAGGCAGATGGAATAAGAACAAGAACGCCGATTTGAATACCGACAAATCTTTTGGGGGTAAGCAGACTATAGTTTATTTAGGCGGTGGAAAGAAAGATGTCAGTTATACGGTTACTTATGACAATCTGATGAATCCACAGACAGGTGTTCAACACCCAGTACGCAAGAGTTATGACCGGAATGACCCAGACTTTTATGAAACTGGCATGGTTTCTGCAAAGATGTATACCTATGCGGAAGTTGAGAGATACTTAAAAAATTATATAGAGTCTAGATATGGGGCTGGTTCTTCTCCGATAGATCCGGCTGGCGGTACGGCTGTAGTGGATACCTTGACAAAACAGGGCGTTACCATCAGTAAGAAGTTTAAAGATCCTTTAAATTTTGAGGGCTGGGGGTCTGGTTTAGTGGCTTCTGGGGAGGAACTAAAAGACCAGATGACAGCAGTATTCAAGCAAGATAACTATATAATGTTGCAGTTGTTATCTGCTATGGCTATGCCTGTAAGAGATGGAAAAGGAGATATAGTACCGGAAAAAGGACTTGAGCCGCTCTTTACATTCTATGATAAGAGTTTAAATGACAAGGTAGCCGCATTAAAGGCTTCTGGTAGTGAAAATCCTCTGTTTGATTTGTTTGGACAGGAAAAGTTATATTTAGCGTTTGAGCCGATCCACTGGGCTAGTTTTGAAGTAATGAAGCCTAATGCTAAAGAGGGTTACAATGGAAATATGGATGAAGCATTTTATTCAACGCCTTATATCATGTACGGTACTCCCTCTCAGATTATGTGGCAGTGTGCAAAAATGCTGAGAGAATATGTGGCAGTTAATACAGGCTTCTTTGGTATGGAAATGCCGCCTAAATATGACAATGAATCGTTGCCGGAGTTTTTGAACTGGTTAGAGAAAGAAGGGTTCTACTGTAACTGGGAATGGGGTTTAAGTGACAGAATTTATATGCTTGATAAGGATGAACCATCATTAGGTCTGGTAAAGCATAGCAATATTGTTGACGATATGACTCCTTCATACTGGAGACAGCTTGTAGATGGATACTATGGAACCGGATACGGCATTATGCTGTTTAGTTTGAACCCAGAAACAGGAACGAGTACCTTTGATGAAGTCAACTACAGCAGTTCTTCTCCCAATGGGTACAGACCGGAAAAATCAGAGGACAAGTCAAATGAAGGCGGCTTGGAGGCTCAGAACAATATTGTGAAGTTTTATAGCACGAAAGAAAATGACAACTATGTTTATGAGTGTAACTTTACCAGACAAAATACTGTCAGCAACATTGTGATTGAGGATGAGCCGGATGGCGGCTACAAGGTGGATAGCTGGTATACTTCGGATATTTTCAAAGAGCCTGTCAATGATACAGACAGCTATGACGAATGGAAATCTGCAATGGAAAATAAACAGGAAGGCTCTAAAAATGGAAGTGTTACATTGAATCCAAAAGAAACTTTGTATGTCCGGCTTGTGAAAAGTGAGACAGAGCCAGTGGAAAATCCAGAGCAAAACCCGACTAATTTGGTCTTACATGAAAATGAGCTCAGTCATCAGTTTGGTTTATCAGATGCCAACAATGGAGTTTTAGTACAGGGAGTTGTAAATTATTCGTCAGTCAGTTCCGGCGAGAGCTGTGATGAAGATGTAGGAGACGATGACGACTATGAGGCCTGTGGTTCTGACTATGAATGGGTGGATTCAGAAGCATGGCATTTCTCATTAAGCAATCATAAAGTTTATGATAAAAAGTTTGTCTGGGATTGGAGACAGACAGGAGCAACAAGCTGGGGAGCTGATGATCTTGGAGAAAGCGGTGGAGACAGGAAAACTGGTTCTAATGAGCCTGATGGAAGAATGATACTGCAAAGAAGTTTTTCCGACAGACCTGTTTTATATCCGAACATGAATCAGAATACCGAGAGCACATTGATAAATATGGGTTTAAATGCTCCGGCATACATACCAAAAGCTGACCGATATGGAAATAAACCAGAACAGCCTTCAAGGGTATCTTGGACAGGAACTTTTGAAACAGACTGGGTATTTGATTCTAACAGCCCATTAGCGACCTTTGAACCGAGTTGTGGACATGGAGGATCTGATACAGACACACATAATACAAGTAATAACAAGTCAGAACTGGATGGAGCTTATAGCAAACCAAACAACACAACAATTTATGGTTTATGGGGCAAAGAAAACAAAGGGGTAGCACCTCTAACAGATACAGCACAACAGAATATCTGGAAGTTAGGCAATCTAAACTTTAAAGGCTTCAAAAATCATGTGAAAGAACAGTCATTTTCATTCTATCCATACTACAAGATGAAGTTTGTCAGTGAGTTAGATGGTTCTGAACAGGATGCTTATTTAACAGCAGAGAATTTAAGTACATTATTTTCATTGCAGAGGATTGACAGCTCCATATTCAGAACAAAAGGCTCTGTAACATTGGATTTAACCTCAAGTCAGTGGAGCACCCATAGCAAAGCCCACAGTTTATTGGCTGAGAAGCAGATAGAAGATAAAAATAGCCTGTTACCGGCTGGGGCGATCTATGATTTAAAGACGGCAGATGCAGACGGAAAGGCTTCCCAGAGCTGGGTGGGATACCGGATCTTCAATAGTTACATACCGGATAAAGCAGTATTAAAGGATGCTACTGGAGTAAAGAACAAGGATGAAGTATTACAGGCAATAGAGGCATTTAAGAGCAGTACAAAGAACATTCTTGACAATTACGAAGTTGTTATGCATGGTCAGATAGGCTTCAATACTGAGGGGGACAAAAAATTTTATGATGGAAGCATTCAGCTGACAGGAAAGACCGGAAAATATAAAATGGGTCAGAATGAGTTTATCCGTGACAGTAAATACGATTTGCAGACAGGTTCAACCTCAGCCAACAGTTCTGATATAGATGTACTTGAAGAAAAAATTGAAACATATGACTGGGTACTTACATCAGATGCAGATGGAAATGTAACAATATTTCGTGACGGTACTGCATTAGAAACATTAAATAAGACCCAGAGAACCTTAACGAATCCAGAAGTGACCGAGTTTAACAGCAGAACCAACATGGTAACAAATTTCTTGAGCAGTATTGACAGAAATCTTGGCTCAGACCGGAATGGATCTACTTGGTACAATGAAGGATTCAGCATTGGTTGTATTGAAGTCAGATTAGCTTATAGGATGGGCTTCGGAGATGGGGCAGATAGCATAAGAAGTACCGCATTAAACATCAAAGCAAATGGTTTATTAGCAGATAGAACCGATATGTTCAGCCTTGAAGAAGAGAAAGGGCGTAGTTATCAGTTCTTCACTTCAAACAAGAGCCTATCGGCTGAAGCAAACGGCAAGCCGAAATTCTGGACAGGCTCTTATGATGGAATAGACATTTTTGTTCCCAATATGAACAGTTTATTGGTAAGTAAGCGGTTCTATACCTCAAATACAACAGTTATGGATCTGAATTAAATTTACGGAGCTTATCAGACAGGGGGAGCCTAAAACTTCTCCTGTCTTTTATTTTGGAAAAGAGAACCGGAACGGATCTGAGGGAAAGCATAGTTGGAAAGTCTGATAAGGCGTAAAAACAGAAACGGATTCAACAGTTTAAAGATTTTCATATGCTTTCATGGAAAATCAAACTTGATAAAAAGAAATCGTCTTTTGTAGGGAAAATATCAGAATAAGAAAAGTGTGCTCTGACCGGATGAATGATTGTTTTATATCAGTGGAAAAAATAGGGCTTGTTCTGTGCGGCATGGATGGAAAAAATGATAAGCATGTGCTGTTAGAGCCTGTGAAATTTTAAAAGGTTTATTTTGTAGGGGTTGGATAGAAAAGTATAGATTCTAAGGGTATGGGATTCGAGTATTAAAAGTTGGGGTTATAGGGTTGAAAAATAAGTAGTAAATCAGCAGTTCTTCAGAAATGCGACAGCTTTATCAGTTTGAGGGAAAACGCCAGCAAGTCAGCAAAAGTAAGAAACATTGATACAATCCGCCGGAACTGATTTTCCGGCTTCTTTTTTATAAATGGGTATATTTTATTTATTTATAAAAAGGAGTTGATACATATGATTTATGGATATGCTCGTATTTCATCGCCGAGGCAGAACATTGAGAGACAGATCCGGAATATTAAGGGTGCATACTCAGAGGCTAAAGTGGTACAGGAAGTGTTTACTGGTACAAACTATAAAGACCGGAAGCGTCTGAAAGAAATTGTCCGGCGTGTAAAGGCTGACGATACGATTGTGTTTGACAGTGTTTCCAGAATGAGCAGAAATGCGAAAGAGGGCTTTGAACTGTATGAAGAGCTGTTTAACCGTGGTGTAAATCTTGTGTTTCTGAAAGAGCCGCATATCAATACAGATGTTTATCGTAGAAATATGAATCCCGACATTCAAATGACCGGAGAGAAAGCAGATATTCTTCTGGAGGCTGTGAAACGGTATCTGCTGGAAGTGGCGAAGGATCAGATCCGGATTGCGTTTGAGCAGTCAGAAAAAGAGGTTATGGATTTGAGGCAGAGAACAAAAGAGGGAATTGAAACCGCACGGCTGAATGGAAAACAGATCGGACAGGTCAAGGGGGCGAAGCTCGTAGTAAAGAAAAGCATAGAAGCCAAAGAACTGATAAAAAAGCAGTCACGCAGTTTTGACGGCAATCTGAATGATAAGGAGTGCATGAAATTAGCCGGAGTCAGTCGGAATACCTTTTATAAATATAAACGGGAGCTGTTGGAGGAAGAGGACATTTCTGAAAAGGAACGCATGGAGTAAAGATAGGACTGTTTATTTGAAACCGTAAAATCAAAACAGGTCAGACATTGAATCGAATCAAGGTCTGGCTTGTTTTGATTTTTGGGGAACCGTCAAGGGCTGAAAAATCTTATAAAAATATAAAAAATCTTGCAAATTATTTTCATACGGTGTTACGGAGATTTTTTTTTAGAAAATCGGGATAAAACGGGGGTTTTCCAAGGGTAAAAAGCCTTTGTATGAAAACGGTTTGAAATCTTTCTTATTTCAAGGTGGTTGAAGTAAGAAAATAAAGAAAAAACGCTGTGTCCGGCATGGTTCTGGTTGGTGTATAGGCGTGTTGCAATATTGTCTGGGTAGCATTGGTGTTGTATTGGCTTTTGAATCCAATGACACAAAGAGTAAATCGTGGAAGCTTTAAGGATTTGAAAGGGTATGAATGTTCCATAGATGGCTTGTGTTGTATTGAGTTTTGGAGGAAAGAAGATCAGCAGTTTGGTTTCTGTTGGGGGTCTTTGCTCCATCATCTGCCTGTGATTTTTGGGAAAATGGCTTTCAAAAATGGAGTGGAGCATGATTGTGAAATGCAATAATGAAAATGCTGATAGAAAATAAGAAATCTGGTTGACAGGCTGAAATATAAGAACAGCGTGCCGGAGCGGTTTGGAGTTTATCCGGCTGACATTCATAAGGATTAGAACCGAGTGCAGTGTGGGTGTATGCATTGGAACTGGAAAAAACGGAATATCAGAAATAATAGAAAAAATGCTAGAGACAGGTTATGTCAAGAAAACAACATTCTCTGACGGAATAGGTATCTATGGGAGGACAGGCTTTGTTTTCCTGTTTAGCCGGAAATGGCTTTCAAAATGAGGGTAGCATGATCATGAAAAAGAAAAATAAAAAGTCCATAAAAAATAAAAAATCTGCTCAACTAGAAAGGATAAATGGAAGGCGTAGTGGAAAATTTGGAGCTTATTCGGTGGGCTTTAAGAAAAAAATGGACATATGAGAGCGGTGTATGCTTGTTGGAAAGATTTGGGAAATGAGTAAAAGAAGTAAAAAATAAGATATTTTGCAGACTGGCTTAATCAAGGTCAAAGCATTAAGTCAAGATTTAGAAAAAGGGAAATCCGGTAGAAAGTGAAAGTTTATATGTGCTGGTTATATGGAGGGGTCAGCGGTAGAAAGTGAAGAAATAGAGCATTGCCTTTTATTATTGTCATTTTGTAAATAAATCTCCGACATTCAGTTATGTCTTACGACTTGAAATAGAGCATTCCGATATAAGGGGCCATCTTTTAAAAATTAAGGAGAACAGAAAGATGGTAAAAAGTGACATTGAATGTAAGAAAAAACTGGCTAAAAGCGACATTGATTTTCCAGAGGGACAGCGTTATCATTCCGAGACCAGTGAGGAAGAAAAAATGAGGCGTGAGTTTCTGGACGCAATCAGTCAGATGCTGATTTACTATAAAAATAAGGGGGAAAGCCGCAATGATTAAAAGAGCGTATGCATATTTACGAGTATCAACATTTCAACAGGTAGACGGTAAGTCGCTGACAGGACAGGAAGAAGAAATCAGAAAATACTGCAATGTTTATGGTATTGAGCTGGTGGATGTTTATTCAGACGAGGGGAAGTCCGGCAAGTCCATTGAAGGACGCCCCCAGTTTCAGAAGATGCTTCGTGACATTAAGGAAAAGCAAGAAGTAGATTATGTCATTGTATGGAAGCTTTCAAGATTTGGAAGAAACGCCTGTGACAGTTTGAACTCATTAAATATATTACAGGACAATGGAGTGAATCTGGTTGCCTTGACAGAAAATGTGGATACGGCAACCCCGATGGGAAGGCTTGTATTTACGCTGTTAGCGGCGTTGGCTGAAATGGAGCGTGAGAACATCAGAGAGCAGACGGCTAACGGATTGAAATACAATGCGCTGTCCGGCGGCTGGAATGGCGGTATACCTCCCTATGGTTATGATGCAGTTAACAAAGAGCTTGTTATCAATGAGGAAGAAGCCGCTGTAGTAAGGAAGATCTTTGAATGGTATCTGGAAAGCGAAGAGGCAAGCTGTGATTCTGTGACGGGCAGATTAAATGAAGAAGGCATTAAACCCCGACATTATAAGCGTGTTGACCGGAAGGCAACAGAAGAGTCTGAGACAGATGAAACTGTTTATATGCCTCCGGTAGCAGATTGGTATACATCACAAGTAAAAAAGATACTGGATAATCCGACCGTCTGTGGAAAAATCCGATACGGCTATCATAAGACAGATGACGGCGGTAATAAAGGGAAACAGTCCGGTGATTCTGAAAATGACTACATACTTGTGGATGGAAAGCATGAGGCTATAATCTCTGAGGAGATGTGGAACAGGGCACAGGAGAAAAGAAAAAAGAGTAGAAAGCCCAGAGGACGGCGAGACAGTACGAGCGAAAATGTCAACAATGTGTTTAATGGAATCGTAAAATGTCCGCAGTGTGGGGCACATATGATTAACTATGGTAGCAGATATAAAAGGGTTAATGGCGAGGAAAGTTATTATTCGACTTATGTTTGCGGTTACTGGAACAATCATAAAAAAGGAAAGTGCCGTAAAAATCCGATCAAGACAGAGATTTTGGAAAAGGCAGTTATAGGTGGGCTTAGGGAATATACACGGCGTCCTAATCTTGCTGAGGAAATACATCAGTATATGGAGCAGGAACTTGATACCGGAAAGCTTGAAAAGGAAACGGAAGAACTTAAAAATAAGATAGCGGCACTAGATAAGAATGAGGATATGCAGTACAAGATTTTGTGTCAGATCGGTGTAAATCCTACTTATCAGAATATGAAGCCGGAACGGATACAGATTAACCTTGATAAGATTGCAGCCGAGAAAAATGAGCTTCAAGAAAGGTTAGATTATAAAATGAAACAAATAGAATCCGTTCAGTTAGAAAAAATGGACTTTGAACTGGTTAAAAATCTGCTTGAGAATTTCAATGAAGTTTATGAGGACGCACCAAAGGAACTTAGAAAGAGACTGGTTAGAAGCTTGATAAAAGAAGTACAGCTTGGGTATGATGACAAGGGAAAAGTGGTTCCTGTAAAAATGATCTTAAAGTTTTCTGGGGAACAGATTGAGTTAATGAAAGAATACAAGGAAAATTTTGGGTTAAATGAAGCTCATGCCGAATATGTTGAATGGTATGAAAGCATATGTAATGCAACTGCCGATTTTTGTGAGTCGTTGTATAAAGACACGGATGCGATAATAAGTGAGAATGATGAGTTTTTTTCAGCTTTGTGGGATGTTAACCAGGTTATATGTTTAGGAATATCATTTGGAGATTTCGATGTCCCTTACCTTGATAGAATTCAGTATGAAGTTCGTCCGGAAACAACATGGATAGTTCACTATCATAGTGAAGAAGATTTTAAGCGTTTGAAAAGTGTTTTCGGGATCACAGGTATTTCAAGGAAGTATAAAGTACATTTCTTTAAAAGCGATACCTTTTGGGATAGGTGAAAGTAGGTGTTTTCTTTGGAGTTAATAGATGAAATAGAAGCGCTAGTTGGTATGCATCAGGAGGGCTCATACTGGGATTTTAAAAGAGAATGGTATGGTCATAATAAAGACGGTGATATGTTAATTGATATAATTTGTATGGCCAATAATCTAGTAAATAGAGATGCCTATATCATAATAGGTGTCGATGAAGAGAGCAATTATGCTATTCGTGATGTTTCGCAGGATACAAATCGTAGAAATACGCAGATGCTTACGGATTTTATTCGAGGTAAGAAATTTGCTGGTGATTTTCGGCCAGTGGTGACTGTAGAACCGGTGTATTTAGATGGAGGCTTAGTAGATGTTATTGTGATTCATAATAGTACAAATACACCGTATTATTTAAAAGAGAAGTATAAGGGAATATTTGCTAATAATATTTATATAAGACTATCAGATAGTAATACCCCATCAGATAAATCGGCAGATTTTCATCATGTTGAGTATCTTTGGAAGAAGAGATTTGGAATGCTGCTTTCGCCAATAGAAAAAGTAAAGCTGTATTTAAAGCATCCTGAACATTGGGAAAACAGCCCATCCAACGAAGATAAGAAATACCATAAGTATGCTCCGGAATTTACGATTGATCATACTTATGAACCGGAGGATGGCAGGGACGGCTATGAGTATTACCTGTTTGCACAGACTGATTCAAGACCACATTGGAGTGAAATCAGAATATGTTATCACCAAACCGTTTTGGCAGAACTTGGGGGAGTGATTCTTGATGGGGGTAGGTATTTTACGGCGATCCCAGATAGGGATGGAATATCACTTACAGAATATCATAACTGGGATGTACCGTATCGATATATGGTAAAAGGAAATTTAAATCATTTAGTTCATGAATTTTATTATGTTGATGATGGTGATGAAGCACGGCATGCACACAATGAGTATGAAGGATGCATTTTAATTTTTGAAGATGAAAAAGAACATCAGAAATTCAGAATTTATGTACAAAAAAACTGGGATAGAAAAGATGAATTTGCAAATAATATTTGGATTCCTTATATGGAACAACTACCCGGTTATAATATGGATGCGTTTCGTGAAGAGTATAAAAACATGCAGATTCTTAGGAGAATGTTGGAAGAGTTTAGGAGAAATGGTAATAAATGATTTAAATACACTGCGGCCTCTGGCGATGAACCGTAAAGGTCAAATCCTTCGCTCCACGTCAAATACAGCGCCGCTTACTTGCGGCGC
>OHII01000373.1_pt1 | contig 19657 bp, 13 predicted proteins | sample 1568341 | NCBI WGS metagenome assembly OHII01 (sample SAMEA3879548, study PRJEB24766) | human gut metagenome | biome: human-associated habitat; feature: feces | place: USA | collected 1985/1987
AGGCGGGCTACAAGCCCAGATAAAAATCGAACTTTGCCGTTATCTTTAGTATACACCTGAAACTACGGCAAGCAACTGAAAACCCAGTCATGTCCCATATATGTTTCATTTATGGTGGTGCCAAGTATGCGAGGCATGAAAGTTTTATATGTCAGTATACAAAGTATATCATAATTCAAAGATTAAAAAAAGAAGAAACATCTTTACAAATATTATGTAAAAATGTTTCCTCTTTTTTTAATAGGGGTATACGCTTTCTATTTGTTTTTTACGATTATTTTACGACAAATTCATGTAAAAACAGGGTGATTTTGCATGAATTTGACAATAGTAATCATTCTTAATGTTTACTGAAAAGTCTTATTTTACAAGGTTTTCTTGGTATGTTTTGTGACAGCTTGTTACAACTCTGCCGAGCAGTTGTGGTACACGTCCTGAACATCCGTTGAGCAAAAAAGAATTTACCACATCACAAATCCGCTTGTTTTCGGCTCTATTCCCGAATTCTTTGCCCTTTTTAGTAAACTCTCAGTTATGATATATATGAAGCTATTTTCACCTCAAAATGTCATGTTTATCATTATACGTGAATAATATTTTTCATAACTCACATACAGTATATCATTACTAAAAGTTTACTTCAAGACTTTTTAGAAACAAATGTTCGAATGAAATTCACCTTTCATAATTAGTCTGTAATTTCCACTTTCCAGTTGAGCATCGCATTGTAAACCTTGCTAGGAATATATTTTTTGTATTTATCTGCTGTCACTATAATTATTGCCTCTTTATGTCGTTTGTATTCTTCAAACGCTTCTTCTGGTGTGTTCTTTACAGAAAGCTTAATGCACTCACTATTTACATTCACATTCGCACAATATTTTTTCTTATCAGAATCATAATACACGCCGATTGGATATTTTCCTCTCTTTCCTTTGCATGACAGAAATAATGTATTGATACTGTGCGGAACAAATACACAGGTATCTGGACTATATACTTTATTCCCCTTTACAAGAATATCTTTATCTAAATCCATGCGCTCATCTCCGACCGTATAATAATTTTCTTCTACCCACTGAAAGAACTTTTCCTTATCTTCTAACCACTCTTGACAGATGCTGCACTCTTCATATTCCGGACTGCGTTTATGATATTTCGCATTATAACACCGTGTCTGCATATCATTCCACAACCGCCTTGCTTTCATTCTGTTTTGATTTAAAAATGGAACATATGCTTGCACACGCCCCAACTCATTCACATGCATCTGCTGCACGGATAGTTTATAAAATTCTTTGTCATCTACATACATCAGATTATTATACTTGCTGTTAGATAAATCTCCGTCTATATGATAAATTCTATACTTTCCACAAACCGTTTCTAAGAAAGTTTTTGCCACGAGTTTTTCTGCCGTTACATCTTCTTGAATCACTGTTCCGTTCGCCTTGTCCTCATAAAATATCTTCCAATGTACTTTTCCATGTGAATTCAGCGTCTGTTTATGCATATAAAACTTCTTTTTTCTATAATTATTCGCCAGTCTTCCTTCTGAAGAAATATAATAATGTGGAGCCCATTCTATCTCCACAAAAGTTTCTAGCTGATTCAGCAGTTCAATTCCTTCCTTTTTTGTATCCAATATCTTCAAACTTCCCATATCACAGCTCCTCTTCGTTCATCTTATTATTTTCTTTTACCAATGACTTACATGCATCTTTTAATCTCTTATATAATTTCACTTTCGGTTTATACTGATCCGGAACGGTTTGTTTCTCCTCGCAAAGTTTAAATTTCTGCTCCCATCCTTTATATAATTTGGGTTCTAATCTAAAATACCCTGTAATTTTCACAGCATCTCCCTCAGACAATACTACTGCTATTTCTTCAAGAAATGCGTTCAAAACATTTCGCACAATAATCTGGCTATACTTCAAATGATACTTTCTTTTATATGTATGTCGATTTCCACCTACCTCAATTCTTTCTCCTTGCTGATATAGCCTATCTACCACTCTTGAAATAATTTCTTTTGTTACATATGTTTTATTCACGTTAATGCCTCTTTTCTATCAAAAAAAGACTTCTGCAACAGTATCACACTTACTACTGTACAGAAGTCTCTCCTATATTCATATTCTCTTAATCACAAGCGGCAGGACAATAAATCCCACCACTTAATTTTAAAACGTTCGATGAATTCCTGCACGACCGGCTTCTTGCGTTAGTTTCTTCGTTGTATATTTATAAGATTCTTCACACATTGCTTTTACACCTGGGAATACATCTTTGTCTATATCTCCTTGTACAACCAGTCGTCCATCATAATTGATAGTAGTTGGCTGCTGATATGAGTTTGTCCGATTCAACGTCTGGAATATATCGTCCTTATTCTTTGCAAGTTCAACAATATTATTTGCCAAATCCGCTTTTACAACAGAATCTCCATAATGGAATACGGCTGCATTTCCTGTAGCACTTCCATAACGAATAAGTAACTCTCTTTTATTCCCTTCATTAACTCGTGCAACCTCTTCCGCATTTGCAATCTTCTTCGTTCCAGATGCATAACCTTTCAACTGGTCAAGACTTACCCAACCAAGGTCACGTTCTCCAAAACGAGGGGTTCTACTAATATGAATTTTCCTCTGCGCCCAAGATGCATTATTAACACTTGTGATATACACTTCTTGACCAAGCAATTCATTGCCAGCAGGAGATTTGCCATCAGAAGAGTAGAAGTACTTACCACTAGCAAATATTACTTTATCCCCCACGTTTGGCACACCGTCTCCACCACCTGTATTAGGCTTATTCTGTGGCGGTGTTGGTTTTGGTGGTTCTGGTTTTGGCGTGACAGTTACTGCACAACTATTTGTTGAAGTAGCACCGCCACCATCTGTTGCAATTGCACTAATAGTAGCACTACCTGCTTTGACAGCATGAACAGTTCCATTTGCAACCGTAGCAACATCTGGATTTGATGACACCCACTGCAAACTCTTATTTTTTGCATCATTTGGTCTGATTGTTGCTGAAACTGTACCTGTGGAACCTTCCTGTATAGAAAGCGTCCCCGGACTTAATACAATTTCTGCAACTGGTCTGTTTGATAAATCTGGATTCTTACTGATTTCTCCTTGAATCCAATCATTGTTATTTTGAGTTGTTCCGTTCTGAATCTGACCGGTATTCACGTCCGTCCAATCATCAGGTTTATAATTAGGAGCAGTAGTCATACTGTTGTCTACCTGGTTCTGCGCTCCATTACTTGTACCAAGATTTCCAAGATTATTGGATAAATCCTTATTCGGTACAAATCCTGTACTGTTGATGATTTGCTGAATTTTGTCATAAGCCTGTTGGTAGTTTCCAACAACGCGGTTTAACATTCCAGAAATTACTTCTTCTTGCTTTTCGGCATTATGAGTAACATCATATAATGTTTCCTCCAATTGTTTATCGAGATCCTCACTCAAACCGTCCAGACCATTCTGGCGAACATCATATTCATGGTCATCACGGGTATCTTGCATTTCTTCTTCGGCATCTCTAAGTTGTGCTTTTAACCTCTTTAATTCAGCCTGAGCACTCGCATTATTTCAATTATCTTCACATAGTTCGCTACGCTATGCAGTTCTCTTATGAACTTCTCTGAGTTATCCTCAGAAGTTGAGACTATACCTTCTATTTGAATAATTTGGAATTTTTTTTGAAATGATTTTGGACATAATAAAAGAGCAGTAGTAATTTACTGCTCCTTTTAATAAAACAAAATATAAATCTCATAGTGCGGGATTATGCCATCCCAATCCAAAAATATCACGAACCCACGAACAAATGTTTATCAAGTATAACCGTAAAGCTGATTGCCTATAGTACAACCATTAAAACATAAGATGGGTAAAATAAATAATATTTTGTTTGCATTTATGGTATCACAATTTACTATATTTGTAAAGCCTTTTTGATTCTTTTTCGTATTTCGTTTAAATCATCATTATCTACTTGACATATATACTTCCCAATTCTTGATTTTGATATGCATCTAATATCTTCGCATTGAATAGATGAATCAAAGTTTAATTCTTTATATTTTGATTTTTTTAATATATAGTGCCATTCATATCTTAGCTCAGAAGTAGAATTCGATTTGCATCGTATTGTTTTTGATAATGGTACGATTATAACATTTGAACCATTATAATTAATTCGATTATTAGAGATGATTACACACGGTCTTGCTTCTAATCTACTTTTTTCATGTCCAATATTTTCGCCTAAATAACAAGCATATATTGCCCCTCTAGGATACTTTACTTTACGTTGATCATTTTTGTTAAACTTGTCTTGAATTTTTAATTTATGAGATGTCCATCTTAAAAGATTTTCAAATTTATTATAAGACATAATATCCCCCATCCTTTATCACTAGTATAACCTTTATTATATACTAATCATAGAGAAAGGAATAGTCCAAACATACGTTTCATTTCTTATTCAAATAGTCTATATTTTTCGAGTTACCAATCGCTTGTAACCCTATGCCTACATATATAATATATAGGACTTACCAGTCGTTGAGCGTCCTCCATATCATAAATCATATATGACTTAGGAAGTTCGTTGCGTCTGGGTGACTTGCACACCCGGTTATCCCTAACCTATCTGTTTTTTATGGTTTCTATCCGTAGACTGTTGAGTTATAAACTCGTACCGCATTCACGTTTACCGTTTCCAGTTCCGTTGTAGCAAGATAGGGTTGTGGGGACTTTCCCGCTATTAAATAGAAGTCGCGCAAATAACTTCACGCCTTCGAGTGCAGCAATCTGAGCTTTCAATGTATTCACATCTCTAGCCTGTTTACGCAGAGTCTTATTGTAATCAGCATTTTTCTTTTTGATATCCAATAATTCCTTCTGCTTATCAATCGATTTTTGAGCAACTTCATTCTCTTGCTCAAGCATCTTTGTATAGAGATCAACAATAGAATCTTTATAATCTTCAACAACGCTAACAGAGCTTGAAATCTGATCGAGAAAATCTTTCTGTTGCTCCTTATATTCGCTTGTAGATATATTTCCGTTCTTTAAATCTTCGTCAAGTTTCTTTAATGCTTCGTTGTAATTCTTAATCTGTTGTTTCGCAGCATTCATACCCTGACTAATCAAAGCCAAATTTGCAATGCCATCAAGTGTTAATCCACCATTTTTCCCAACAAAAGCATCACTATTTAAAAGTCCTCTTAAATCATCTGTCTGGTCAATCAGATCACCTAATGCTTCCTGTCCATCAAAGAACGGTTGCCATCTTACTTCCCAGATTTTATTTTTGAGGTCTTCAATATTCTCCATTGCATCAAAGATAGCATCATCAAGCTTTTCTATCTCTTCCGCATATTCATTATATTTGTCAGAACCGACATCATATTTTGCCTGATCCTTTAATAGTTCATTCCGCTTATCGTAATTTGCCTGAATCTGTGCATTTGCATTGTCAAGCTGTGCCTGTAAATCTTTTTCAGATACCTGTTCACCTTTTGATTCTGTAAGGTCAGAATTGTTTTCCAGTCGTTTTGCAGTTCTGTCTAACTCATCAATAACCTGTTGCAGTTTCAGTAAATCAAGTTCTCTTAACTGATCTTGTAATTCAATCAGTGTTTTCTCAGCTTCAGCAGCTTCTTGTCTGAATCCGTTTAATGCAGCTTGTGCTTCAAACCATTCCGTTGAGTATTCAGCCATATACCCATTTGCCATGAGTTTATTGATTTCATCTTGATATGATTTAATCTGTGACTGTAATTTACCTGCAACGTCCTGTTGATTTTTGATAGATTCTTGCAGAGATCCATACATATTATCAGAATATGCAGATTCTCCTTTTGCAGCCGCTAACTCACGCAATGCTTCCTGATAATCTACAGCAGAGGACTCAATTCCAGTCATCATATCGATGTAATCTTCAATATTATCCAATGCTGTCTGCGCCAGTTCACTCTGTTTATTTAAGAGGTCATCGTACTGTTTATTACAGTCTACGAGTTTATCATAATAAGACTGCAGCTCACTGATTATTTTTTGAGTATCATCATCGTATTTTGAAATATCCATAGACCCGTTCTGAATCTGATGGACGATAAGTGGGTTTATTCCACTCTGTTGAACAATAGAATCAAAATGACTTTGATAAGTCCCAATTGCTTGCTGAGTCCTATTCAGTAGTTCACTGTTCTTGGACATTGCTTCATACAGTTTCTGTTGCTTATCTGGAAGATGTGCGATACGCTCCATTTGACTCATCAATAAATCATATTGTGATTCTAGGCGTTTGAATAATACATCTACCCAGTCTGTATATCCAGATACCGCTTCTGATAATTTCTCGGCAGCTTCGGAAAGATTATTGGATGCGGAGTTGAGATTGTTGGAAGTGGAAGAAGAAATTGCTGCATTTTTATTCGCATGACTAACTCCTATACTTCCTGTTACATACGCATTCCCTGATGCATAGGCTTTCCCTCTCCCACCATTAGAAGTCACATATCCATTTTTAAAGATTTCTTCCGTTTGCTTATGGTTAAAGACAATTGAACCTCTGGGAATATTGGCAAATTCAGCTCCTCTATCACCAACCGTCCACCATCTGTTTCCGGATACAATCAGTTCATTTCCTAATTCTCCAACCAAAGCCACTTCATCTTTCTTAATTCCCCAGTCACCTTGAGAAAATGCATGACCTGCTCTGGCTTTCAAATTTACTGTTCCATCTACATGAGCAGTTCCATTTACCTTCGGTGCAGAACCATTCGTTATGACATTATAAGTCACAGTTCTTTGCAAATTCGATGGATTATAATTATCAACCGCCGTAGAATTCAAATGATAAGTCACTGTTGCATCTTTGTTTTCCGGCGTATAATTTTGAATCGCTGTATCATTTACTCCGCACTTCACTAACATTTCTGGTGTAATAGTACCAATACTAGCTACAATACTCTCTATGGATGATGCATCAAAACTACCACTAACTTTCGCTTGAATGGTTGGCTGCATTGCCTGAATTTCAGAAGCTAGAGAATTTACTTTTGCTTGTGCTTCTGACGTATCAGCACCAACAGATGCCTGCATATCCAACTCATTTTTTGCTGTTTGAAATTCTTGTAATTTTGCCAGAACAGTTGCCATTTCACCTTCTACCTGAGATGTATCTACGTTCATAACTACAGGATTTGTCAACTGCTGTTTCTGTGCAATACAATACTGAATAATATTGTTTGCATTTTCGATGGAAGAAGCATCAACATCCGGACGTGCTTTTATTTCATTCATTTGAGCGATTGTGCTATCCAATGTTGTAATCTTACCTTCTATATCTTCAATTCCAGATACATCCATTTTTATATCCAGATTTTCATTTTCTTTTAAACTTTGCAGAGCATTTGCTGATTCATATGCTTTTACACCCAAATCCCCTACTGTCTGTATTGCTTCATCTGTCCAGTCAAACTTACCGCCAAACTCTTCCATTTCTCCAAACATTGCCTGTACCATAGATTTTGAGAGATTCAACTTTTCTTCAAAGTCTTCCATCTTAATTCCATCGGCAAGATTAAAGATTTCTTTCCCGTTGACATCTGTTTCTACATTCATCAAACCAGCATTAACAGCATTGCTACAAAATTGAGCAACATCCATTCCAACTCTCTGACCATTTTCGTCATAGTTAAAATATTCACCGATGCTATTCATATAATTTTGAACAGCCTGTTCATCTTCATGGTTAATAGATTCTGGCACAATGAAATCTACTGCTGCCTCATATCTTTTTGTTCCAACTCTTCCATAATCTTCAGAATTCGGATCCGCTACATCTGAAATCGCCTGCATTGCATCCAAAGAAGCATCAAACATATCTCCAGATTCTGTTGTATCTTGTTTATCCAGCCAGTTTTGATACGCACCTGTTGCCTCTTTGATTGCAGATGTAAGCAAATCATACTGTTGACACTCTGCTGCAATTGCAGAATTTGCAGACATTAAAGAATCCAATTCTGATTTTGTTTGAGTATAAGCATCTGTTCCCTCATTTAAAGATTTCAGCTTTTCTCTTAGCTGTTCAATTTCCCCGGCATTTTTCAAATACTCTGATTGCTTCTGTGCTTTGTTTGCATTGTTCGTTGCAACCGCTTCTTCTGCTTTTGCCTGTGTAATTTCTGCTACCCGTTCTTCATTTAAACGCATTGTACCATTTACATATTCTAATGCAGATTGATATTCTATTAATTCTTCTGAATTAAATGTTTCCACATCAATGGATTTTCCTGTAGACTGTCCCTCCAACGCTTCCGATACTGCTGAAATCGTCTTCAACGTTGTCTGTGTGGAATTTGCTAACTCTTCAAATGATTTTGCAGATTCTTCTACATTGTCTCCGGTTTGTGTAGAAATAACTCCTAATTCCACCAGTACATCCAACAAAGGTTGTACTTCTTCCGAAGATGTCCCGGCAATCAACCCCATATCCAAAGCAGCCTGTGTCAATGCCTGGATAGCAACTTCACCTTTTTGTGAACCTTCTGTGTCTAATGCAATCTGGAAGTCCAGATCACTAAGTCCAAGACGTTTGATGTTATTTGCATAAGTTTTTGCAGAAGATTCAAAGCCTTTAAGCACTTCATCCGTTCCGTCTTTTCCCAAAACTTTCTTAAATTCATTTGCTGCAATGGATGCTTTCGCCAGTTGATCTGTCACACCTTCAAAAACTGAAGTGTACTTATTATCACTTCCAACAACGGAATCAACTGCCTTTTGCACTCCTTCAAATGATGTCTTTGCTTCTTCAATTTTAGAGGTATCCCCACTGGATAACGCTTCATTATATTTCTCTACTGCATCCGCATAATCTTCATATAATTGACCATAGGATTTCTTGGATTTATCGTAGTCTACAGAAAACAGCTTTTCATTTGCTACCATATCCATCTGCAAAAACGTCTGATAACTTTCCTGATAATCGTCCAAAATCTCTTTATTCGAACTTAACGCTTTGCTAGAATAATTTAAAACGGATTCAATCTGCTCAGTAGCAAAGTTTTGTCCTTCATATTCTGACTGTAGCGTGGATACACGGTTCATAAAATCATTGATGACCTGATCTGCTTTAGACGCATCCCCATCAAATGAGATGGTAAATATGCCAGTGTTCATTCCTGTATCTTGCAATACAATTCCCTGTTTTTCGAATTCCTTTGCAATATCATAGATGTCTTTCCCCACACCTTCTATTTCATTTGTAACACCAGTATCACCAAGACTATAATGTCTCTTTTTCGTCATTGCCTTTTCTACATCATGAAATTCTTTTCTATTTTCATTCAATGTAGACTTTGCATTTTCAACTGCAATCTGCTGTAATAAACCAAGCTGTGTCTGAAGATTTCCATTCACCAAATCCACCCCTGCTGCCTGTTCTGGATATTGAGACGTAATCTGATTTTGAATTTCTAAGATTTGCTGTTTTACATTATATTCTTCTGCTTCGCTTAAATCACCAGAAGCTAATTTTGCTTTTAATTCTTTATATTTGGAGATTTGTTCATCCAGACTGGATGTAGATTCTTTCCATGCATTTGATGCATCCTTTGCAGTTTGAATGGTTTCTTCCACAGACTGCTGATATGCATTCCAGATAGAAATACCTGCTGTTAATGCAGTAGTGATTAAAACAATTGGATTTGTCATCAACGTTGCCCAAAGCCCTTTTAAAGCACCGCTAAATGTAACCGTTGTTGCTGTTGCTGCTCCTTCTGCCGTAGCCAATCCCATAGTAGATAATTTTGCAGCAGCTTGTGCTTTGCTCAGTCCAGTACTCTGTAAAATTTGCATTCTTTGAGCATTGGTTAAATTTTGTGAAGACAGCACTGCCTTTAATTGACTTTGAGATAATCCATCTACCAAGGTAGTCAACTGTTTGACACCATCTGTACCGATATTCCCTGTTTTTAACAAACTCATTGCACTGCTAAAATTTTGCATTTTCATAGCTGCTTGTGTAATAGATGTTGTCAACATTGTGAAGCCTTTGATTGCACCGCCAACTGCCAAGCCTGTCAATGCTGTCTTTAACAGATTAGTGTTATCCAGAAACTCTATCACTGACTGCGATGCTTCCAAGATTCCAGAAACAGATTCTTTGCTAATCAAATTCACAGATAAGGATTCAAATGAAGCTTGCAGACTTTTCTTCTTGGCTTCTAAAGAATTTAAGTATGCATCATTGAATTTCTGCAATGCCACTCCATTGGAATTCTGTGCTGTTTCTGTCAAAGAGAGTACTTTATTATAGTTATCAAATAAAGAAATCAACTTATTATATTGATAGGTTCCACCCATCGCAGTGGCAATCGCTTTTTGCGTGTTTCTATCAAACATTAACCACTTCTTCCCAACATCATCAATGATGGTTTCTGCATCCAGAAATTGACCATTTACATCTCTCATATTGATGCCAACTGCTTTTAACACCTTTTCCGTATCATTTAAGGCTTCCCCCGTCTCCGCATCAATAAACTTACCAGCTTTAATCTGATTCATGCGCGACAACATGGATTTCAGCGCATTACCAATTGATTCATCGGAATCCTGCGTCACTTCTTTGATCGTAGCAATTGAGGCAGCAGTCTTTTCCAGTGATAATCCGGCATTATGTGCCATAGATGCTGTTTTGGTTAATGCTGTACCGATTCCACCTGCATCCGAGCTACTTTCCAAATCAATACTTGACAAAATATCATTTACGTGACTTGCCTGATCTGCTGCCAACTGGAATCCATTTAAAGTTGCGGTCAGCACTTTAGAACTATCCTCAGAAGACATCTTGGCATTTTTACTGAGCACCATGGTATCCTTAATCAGCATATTGGTCTCTGCCAACGACTTTCCGCTTCTAAGCCAGGTATCCGCACCTGATGTAACCTCTGTTGTAATCGCTCCCAAAGATTTTGCCATGTCATTGTATCCACTGACCATATTTCTGACTTCTGAATAGCTATCTCCTGTGGCCACCTGTAAATCCAAAATAGCATTATCAATATCTGAAATTGCTTCTACAGCTGCTCTTGCAGATTGTTCAATCGTCTGGAATGATAACCCTAACTTTGCTAATTCTTTTATAGATGTTCCTAAGCCCTGCGCGCTTTTCTTGGCGGTATCATAACTCTTTGCCATATTATCTACAGCCTTTGTTCCATCTACGTTTGCTTTAATATGTATCTTTCCTTGCTTCAGATGATTGATCTTTTTTACAGCTTCATCCAGTTCTGATGTATTGACGTCCAACTGTATTTTCTGCTGTTTTCTTTTTCCAATATCTTCAATTTCTTTAGATGCTTCTTTTAATTTTGATGCATCCACATCAATTTCCACTTTTTGTTTCTGCTTTGTTAAATCATCCAATTGTTTTTTGGCTTTTGACGTATCTAACTCTACGTCAACTTTTATTCTATGATCTGACATATATTCTCCTTATAATTGACTCAATGCTTTTTCCAGAATTTCAGGAACAGCTTCTTCCGTTCTCTTAAAATATCCATGCTTACCAAGGGTGCCAGAATGTCCGTCTTCGGTAGCATCTATCACCTCTGCTCCCGTATATTTCCCTGTATGATAAGAAATACTATCATTCAGGTAAGACTCAAATGTAAAATGTTTTCCGGCACAAGAAACAGGAGTAGTATTAGGAGATTCTAATAATGTTCCTGTTCTTTCATATTTAATGGGACTACCAGAACTATAATAATCCATAACATTATCCTGTAATTCTTTTTCGATTTCATTTCTGGCAGATTCAGCAACCGATCTGACATCTTTGGTCAACTGCCGTTCCAACGCTGAAAAACTATGGAATGTTGCCATATCTATTTACCATGCTCTTTCATCTGCTCTTGTAACTGCTGGCGCAACGTACTATTTTCTTCCGCTAATTTATCAATAACCTTTTGACTGTCCATCATGTGACTAACTAATGTTTTTAAGCCATTTGTATTTTGCACATATAGTACTTCATCTAACAAAAATAATCTGGACGCATCATCTAACTTTTCCCAATAGTCTACAATATATCCCTGGATTTCTTTTACATCTACATTGCATCCAAATCCTAACTTTTCCAATCTATTATCATTGATTTTGTATTCCATGACATTATCTCCAGATATGGAATATTGATATGCTTTAGCAACTTTACTTGTATCTAAATATGCAACACTGTCAACTATTGTTTTTGGTATGTTTACAATCAAAATCTGTTTATCCTCGATAATAACTTGCCCTGTATAATATCCTACTATTTCCATGACATCCACTATTTTTTTCTCTTCGTCCACTACTTCCTCTATGATGAATTTATAAAATTCCCCAATTTTTAACTCATTTACATTTACCATTTAACATTTCCTCCTGTTTGAATAATTTATAATTTCTCATCAGCAAATGAAACTTCTTTGCATCTCCTATCCCTGTTCCAGCAAAGACAATCCCTAATATAGTGCGTTCCATTGTTGTCATCTCGTCCCATGTATCTGTCATTTCCTCAAGCAATTGCTCTCCTGTTTTTGGCATATCATTTTCATCAAAAATACGGATCCTTGTTTGTTCCAATAACGCCTCTATGTTCTCTAATCTCTGCTGTCCAGAGTCATTACCTGCAAAATAACCTGTCCATTTATCATAAATTGCCTGAACAGTTTTTTCACATACCTCTTTTTTCTCTTGTGTCATTTGTTCCAGACACATTACATATTTATCAAAATTGTTTTGTTCCAATACTTACTCCTTATTATTTTATTAAATAGGATTGTTCTGTGACAGATTGTCACATATGAATTAACCGAATAGCTTTGTATCCAGCCCAATAGATTCTAAAATTGATTTGATTAAATAAAGATTATTTACTTGTTCTTCTTTATATTTCTGTTCCAGCAAGATTTTACGCAGGTATAAAATCTCATCTTCTGTCAGATTTACTTGCACGTTTTCTCATCACCCCCTGTCTCAATTGCTTCATCGACTGTCAGATAGTACTTTCCACTCAGGAACGCATAAATCCTTTTCATGGTATCTTCCTTCATTCTAATTTCTGGATTCCCATTCAACCATTTATTCACAACCGCATAATTCCTACCAATGCACTTAGAAAAATGCGTGATTGTAATTCCATTCACAGACAAATACATTTTTACCACTTCTCTGATGTCCATTTTTATGTCCTCCTACTTCTCTTTTCTTGGATAAATATATCATAAAATTATGATGTTTTTCTCCCTATAGATATCCTCGCTTTTCAAAAAATAGGCACAGAACCCCTTTAAAATAAGGATATTCTGCACCCATAAATTTTTTCAAAACTCCATATGTTCTATCCGTAATATAACTGACATCCACCACTTTTCTAGCTCAGCAAGTTACACCTGTTCTCTTTTGCCATTTCTTTTACGCAACAACTCACTACATTTATCACTACACGTTTTCCGATTTCTTTCTGCAAAAAATTTCCTTCCGCACACTTCACAGATTTTGACACTGCGCTCACCATTATATTGATACAGATCAATCAATGGATTTTGTTCCTTTGCATAGAAGAGTTTAGTCTTATCTGGATCTGGTAAATAAAAAGAAATTTTAATATATTTTCTCAACTTCTCTTGTTTGATGTATCCAGCCTTTTCCAACCTCTTTAATCCTTTATCTGCAATCTTGCTGCCAATCCATTCATCAATGGTTACTCTTTTGATTCCTTTGATATTTTTGCCACTTGCCAGCAAAAGACAATCCGCTTCTTTCTCGCTTTTCGCGACGTATCTCTGATACAAAACATATAAAATATACAACAACTCTCGATCTTTCGGACAGTTCTTTTTACATTCCATACTAAATATGGAATCATAAACACTTTTCGCAATCGGTACTTCCATTAAATCTTCCTGCTTCTTCTTGATCTGCTCAATTCTTTGTGCAATCTCTTCTGTCTTTTCTTGGCTTGTCTGATATGCCTTCCGTTTTAAAGGCAGTTCTATGTTTTGTTTCACGTTCAGTTCCACATTTTGAACTAAAATATTCCCGTAACACCCCCAAAGGATATCCTTGTTACAATCTTCTCTAAATTCTGGCTGATAATATTCCATATCCGCCAAATAGGATGCTGCCACTTTTCGATCCGGAATCATTTTATCAAATTGCTTTAGACAAAAAATATAGATCAATTCTTTCGCAAGTATCTTGTCATTATATGTCTGGTTATATTCTGATATTAACCCCTTTAGATAATAGGATACTCTCATTTTCAGTTTCGGCAGAAGTGTTCTCATCTTCTTATATTCTTTAGAATTCCTCTTGACCGTGATACTTCTATCTTTTAGAGTCTCAGGATTAAAACCGTTTATATCGTCCAGACATGAAATCTTGGTAATTCCATTGCTTGTCTTTTTTCTTATATATTCTGATATCCGATCTACATTGTGATACGGATGGAACTCACAGCACAGATCTTCCCTTTTATCTTTTGCGTACTTAAAAAAATGCGGTGGGAGCATTTCCTGCGCTTTATACCGATCGTAAATTGGTGCATATTCTTTTAAATTCAAAGATAATTGTGTTTTAGAAAAATCAATCACATAGTTGTTATATGCACACAAAATTCTGACTAATTTGATATCAGGATTTTCTTCATTTAAAATCTTTGTGATCGCATTTGACACATTCCCTATATTCTCATTATCAAAACTACGCTCCAAACATTGATACTCTTCTGTTCTTGTAATCTGAGATTTTGGCGCAGATCCCATCTGATAATACAAAGGTGATTTCTGTTCGCCCAGACAATCTAAAAATGCAGGATCAGAAATAACAAATATATGATCTCCATCCACATCCGCTTGCAATGTCTTTGTCAGCAGATCATGTGTACTTATGACGATATCATCATCAGAAAACCATTCCTTACATTCCTCTGATTGAATCAATGACCGGATTCCATGCTCACAATCAGACAAGTGCGGATATCGGATACAGCACACCTCTGATATCTCTTGCTCATTGTAGTGTTTACTATAAACATGATTTTCTGGTATCAATCCCTTTGGATTCTCTTCGCCACAAAACAGCCACTGACAGAAAGCATATAAATCTGGACAAATATAGCCTTGGATACCTTTTACATAAATCCTGCCAGATTGCATCCTTTTTCGTTCTGTTTTGATGCGCTCCTGTACTTTCTTTTTTACATACCCATCAGATAACAGTTGCGGATACAATTTGATTGCCATATACAAACCATCTAGCCTTATATCTTCTTTTCCCATATCAATCCCCATAATCTTGAGCGCAACATCCGGATCTGTTTTTGCCTGATTGATATAATCAACAGATTTTTGACAAAGTTTCTCCATTCTCTCTTCCGTAAACTTTTCCCGAGAGAGCGTCTGGATTGGTTGATAACTCAAACGGATATACTCTTTTCCCACTGGTTCTGCAAAATTGTTAATTGTAATTGCTGCACCAGATGCTTTAAATTTTTCTCTGTAATCATCCATAGACTCATAATACTGCCACATTTTTAATTGGCTCTGTGTCAAAATAATTTTCATTTGTTTTACTGTTTCTATAGGTACTGTATGATTCCATGCATCTAAAATAAAAGATTCACACGAGTGCTTTTCGATGAACTTACAGAAATCAAAAGGAAAGATTGCACCTTTAATCCATCCACCACGAATCTGACAGCTACAAGGGAGTGTTCCTGGTATAAACATCCCTGCTCCATCCATATGAGGAACCGGAACTTCCATCTCTGTTTCTTCTATATTAAAAGTATCTACATCTAAGTAATTCACTTTGCCTCTCACAAGAGACTCAAAATCTTTTACAACCAGCACTTCATCAATATTAACCGCATATTCTGTCTGTACGCTCAGAGACAAATTCAAAGACTTATAGGCTAAGAACTTTCCCATATTAATTCCACCGTGAGCATTGATGATTTCTTCTGTCAATCCGCACAGCAACCGATTCTGATTATCTTCATAAAATTTTGCATCCAGTAATGTGATTTCTTGATCTTTTAATTGTCCTGTAGAACTACTGTAAAAAATAAAATGCTTCCCTGCAATATCAATTCCTCGATCGATAATCTGTTTCAAAATAGGTTTCGCTGTTTTCCCTTTACATTCCAAAAATACAACTTTATCTATAAATGGGACATCTGACAAATCTTCCTTTTCCAGTCGTACAATATCATTTTCAAATAATGCAATCTGTAATTCCTCTTTTGCTTCTTTATCTTCATATATCTTCTCACGTGAAATACTTCTGATATCTGTATACCGCTCTACTTCCTCTATAAATGCTTTCTGGGCAGCAGACTTCAACTCTGGACAATGACAATTCTTCCATTTTTTTCTCAACTGATTTTCTTTTTCTGTCAGACATTTAAAAATATTCAATTTTAATATTCTGCACCGCTTCGCCTGTTTTAAAATACTACCTATAATAATCTCTCCCTTCGTAATTCATCGGTTCATTTCTGATTCACTTTATTATTCTCCATGTGCTTTCATATTTTTATCACCTTTTTCAGATGAAATCGGACTTTCATATTCAGCACTTTTACCCCTGGATTTATGCCCTAAGCAACTCTCAGATACCCCTTATTCTACTTTTAGTACATTGCGTGTAACTTTTATAAGCTATAAGTAACAGGCTGAATTTCACCCATAAAACAGGCTGTAGACCTACTGTATACACCTTTTTTTGAAGGCAGGTTGGCGCGTTCTGGAATCTACTAACTTTATTTGTAGAGGGAACATATCTGATTGATTTTTTCTTTGCAGACTCCAACCGACTTCCAAATACTAAAGCGTAAAGACCAGATTCGTTGATAAGCCATCCTCCACGTTGCCCAAGACTCGATAACGATTCGTTATTGAGTTTGTCGCATTCCTCAACGTGATCTGCTAACGCCTTACTTGCGTTTTTATATCCCAATGATTCTGCTACATCTTTTCCTACAAACCACGGCTCATTGTCAATAGTTACTGTTCTGATTCTTCCAAAGATAAGTGCATATAATCCGGATTCGTTAATCCATGTTGGTCGTTGAGTTCTTCCCATACTGTCTGTAATAGATGGGGTAGCGTTTTGCGACCCCATGATTTTATCACAACTTTCAATATGTGTGGCAAGTGCATCTTTTGTATTTTTATATCCCAATGCCTTTGCAACATCTTGAATTATTTCTTCTGGAATACGCACATAATTCAAAAATTCACCTCCTTCAATTTTTACTAAATTGCATTTAGGTACCTCCTGACGTACCATTTGTGACAGTCAATATCAAGATAGACTCATATATCAAGAGAAGAATTTATCTCGCGCAGAACGCTCTATTTTTTTCTTTTTGTCTCCCGCCAAGGGTGTCACATTTCGTTACCCCCTTATCATCTTCTTGTACATGATTACTATTTGCATTATTAAGCAACTACCGTTTCGGTACCCGAGATTATCTGTTACATCTTTATCACGGATCATTGTTATAACAATCAGCACTTAACACGCTGTGAACTACTGAATCAGGTTAGCCCCAAACTGGGACTACCACCTACATCCACACCCGCACCACCGTTCTGGGGGTATCGGGCTTCTATTTCATGTAAAATCTAGTGTTTTTTATGAAGTAAACCATCGTAAAAGGCAGAGACAAGAAACACCATCTTGCTTTTTCTCTTTACCAGATTCTCCATCTGACCTAAATAATTGTTGCACCGATCAGCCTTGTTCTGTAGGTAGCCGAAGATTTAATTCAAATCGTCAGTATATTTCAAAAATTATTATCCGTACTATATGTATACATAAACTTAATTAACAATTGTTCTATATACTTACTTTTCGATACTCCCGAATCCATTGCTTTATAGTCATACCACTCATTTATAAATGAAGGTAATGTTACCGTTATTTTTGTTCTGCATAATGGTAACGCATTATTGATAATTTGTTTTGCATTTTGAGGTGCTCTAATAATTAAATCCACAATTCTAATTTGTTCCTTTGGAGCTACCATACTTAATTGCTTTATCTGTTCATAGCTCACATTTTCTTTTTTATTTTTCTGCAAATTATAAATTATATCATTTAATTTTTCTGCCTTTTCTTCCCCAATATTCTTTTCTATATTTTCGATGTATTCTATATATCTACCAGCATTACGCATTGTTTTTACATTTATATTTAATTCCTCAGCTAATTGTTGCTTCGTTTTTTTATCGGTAACATTACCACTTTCTTTATTAACCATAATTACCTCCGCTATAAATAGTACGTGCCTTTTTTGGTGCTCCTCTAATTCAGGAATCATATCAGCTAACATTTTGTAATTTTGCAGTGTACGTACATCCATTCCCATATCTGAAGCCAATTGAGATTGTGTTTTAAAGCAAGACGAATTATTTTCGTCTTGAGTACTTCTGTCACCACCATGTTGGATCCCATACAGCCTTTCCAATTCCATAATTCTCCGTCCAACCTTCTTCGCAGAACCTCCGATATCTCCACGCTGACGAATATTTGTTTCAAGTAGATCTTTAATTATGGAATCTCATTGTACATCCTCTCACTCTCTATATTCACATGTTCCTGAATCAATCAAATCTACAATTGCTCTTACATCTTTTTGCGGTAATCTATATTCTTCTCCTTTTACCATTTGCACAATCTGGCTCATAAGATACTGATTCTTCTGCAGCACAGCCTGTATCTTTTCTCTCATCCCCATCCATTCTAATCGACACGCTTTATAGGATTCGTAATATACAGGATCATTTGATTCATAACGATTCTTCCATTTCTTTTCCATATATGCGTATTTATTGATCTGTTCTTCACAAGTAACCAATCCAGATAATAGAATTGATTTTGTAAGAATGTGTTTATCAAAATATTTCTTATATTCTTTTTTCATAACAAGCTCCTTTTCTATTTTTTCGGTGCAGGTTTTTGCTTGCAAAAAGCTCATCGTCCCGCAAGGGACGGCTCACAACCTACCGATAACGATAACTCTCCTGTACAGCCGATACCTACAGCTAAAATCTCTATTTTTTCACACCTAGAATGCCAATTTTCCCAGTGTTTATAAGGGTTTAGAGAGATTCCGCATCATTCCATTTCTCCCTAATATATATATAATATAGGGAGACTTTAAAGGATGTTTTTTGCAAAAAACCCAGTGTTTATAAGGGTTTGCAAGGATTTTAGTTGAAAAAATTATCTCTTTTATCCATAAAATAGTACGCAAAGGGGGTCTGGGGGAAATGCAAAAAAGATCATAATTCATTTAGTCGCACTAGCTGGTTGTGAGCCTTGGCGAACAAACTGCGTAGTAAGACTTATGAATTTGGTCTTCTTTCCCCCAGTTAATAATTCTCTTTTTATAAATAATTTTTATATTATATAGAGAGATCTAGGTAATATTGGATCCACTTCAGAAAGAGCCGCAAGCGACCCTTTCTTCGTGTCTCCGTTTCACTTTGCTTCGCAAAGTCTTTGCTGACGCAAAGATACAATTTAAATTGAAATAGAAAAAATTTTTTATAATTTCTTTCACATAT